>Ga0194060_10000721_pt1 | contig 24040 bp, 22 predicted proteins | sample SepL225m_MetaG_FD_163427 | JGI IMG/M metagenome (GOLD analysis project Ga0194060, IMG submission 163427) | Anoxic zone freshwater microbial communities from boreal shield lake in IISD Experimental Lakes Area, Ontario, Canada - Sep2016-L222-5m | ecosystem: Environmental > Aquatic > Freshwater >... | reverse complement strand
TGCTGTAATAGTTTGTTTTGATAATCCAATACCTGCTAGTAAATAAGTATTGTTGTCTGTGAAATCAATAAAAGTCTTATTCCAAGATGTATTAAAACTCTTTTTAATTTGTTGTATACGATCCGCTACTGGATGCTCTAAATACAACTTATCCTTGTCTTTGTCTTTTTGTGAAACTTTTGTTTGACTGTATATATTATTAAAAATTAAAATATTAAACAGAATTAATATAACTATGTAACGACTTTTCATTTTGAAATCAAATCTTTAGGTAAATAATAAGTATATGGTGCCGAATCTAGTAAAACAATTAGAATAATATCTATATAGCAAATTATATTTTTATTAGTTTATTAACATTATTTCATATTGTTTAAATTACTTTGGATTTAAAAGTGAATTAATTAAACAAATTTTTATTTAGCAGTTAATCACTTGATTAATTCTTCAAATAAATTCTAAAAAAATGATGGGTTTTGTCGATATAACTCATTTAATTTCAAGAAGCTTTAGAACTTTTTCCTAAAACTGATAAACAACTATCTATTTTTTTGTATTTTGTATGATAGATAATATGATTAATTAAAATTTTAACTAATATGACTAGTTCTAACATTTTTGATGCCATCGTAGTTGGCTCAGGTATTTCCGGTGGATGGGCGGCAAAAGAACTTACCGAAAAAGGGCTTAAAACCCTACTACTTGAAAGAGGACGGAATGTTGAACATATAAAAGATTATCAAGGAACCGAAAAAGACCCCTGGGAATTAACACATCGCAACCGCATTACTCAAGAGGATAGGACAAATTCGCCTATTCAAAGTAAATGCTATGCTTATGATGAGGTTTCAAAAAAGTTTTTTGTAAACGATGTTGAAAATCCATACAATCCTGTAAAACCTTTTGATTGGATTCGTGGAAATCATGTGGGAGGTCGTTCCTTAATGTGGGGTCGTCAAAGTTATCGTTGGAGTGACCTTGATTTTGAAGCAAATGCAAAAGATGGTCATGGCACCGATTGGCCTATTAGATATAATGACTTGGCTCCTTGGTATAGTTATGTTGAAAAATTTGCTGGCATTAGTGGTAATAAAGATGGCATTCCTAATTTACCTGATGGCGAATTTCAACCTGCCATGGAAATGAACTGTGTCGAAAAAATGGTAGCGGATAATTTGAAAACAAAAATGGGAAGACCTATGATTATTGGAAGATCAGCAAACCATACAGCAAAAATTGGAACTCGCGGCCCTTGTCAATTTCGAAACAAGTGTCATCAAGGCTGTCCCTTTGGAGGTTATTTTAGTTCCAACTCTGCTACCCTTCCTGCAGCCACAGCTACTGGCAACTTAACATTAAGACCTGATGCAATTACGACCGAAATTTTATACGATAAAGAAACAGGTCGTGCAAAAGGCGTTCGAATATTAGATGCAAACACAAATAAAACAGAAGAATATTTTGCAAAAATTGTTTTTCTAAATGCTTCCACATTAGGTACTACACATATTTTATTAAATTCAGTTTCTGAAGAATTTCCAAATGGATTTGGAAACAGTAGCCAACAAGTTGGTCATAATTTAATGGACCATCACTATGGCGTTGGCGCCGGCGGTGATTTTGATGGCTTCTTAGATAAGTATACTTATGGTCGTCGCCCTAATGGTATTTATGTTCCTCGTTTTAGAAATTTAGATGGCGGATCCTCCGCTGGATATCTTCGTGGATTTGGATATCAAGGTGGTGCTTCTCGAAGAGGTGGAGATTCAAATGGTATTGGTGTTGAATTAAAGGAAAGTATCACTGAACCTGGAAATTGGTCAATGGGTTGGGGTTCTTGGGGTGAGCATCTCCCTTATTATGAAAATAAAGTGACTTTAAATAAAAATAAAAAAGACAAATGGGGTTTGCCCACTTTAGATATTGATTGTGAATTTAAGGACAATGAAATGAAGATGCGTGTAGACATGAAAAATAGTGCTGCCGAAATGTTGGAAGCAGCTGGCATAAAAAATATTTCTACCTACGACAATATGCCTGCTCCAGGATTTTGTATTCATGAAATGGGAACTGCTCGTATGGGCAAGGATCCTAAAACATCGGTATTAAATAAATGGAACCAGATGCACGATGCAAAAAATGTATTTATTACAGATGGCTCTGCAATGGCTTCTTCCGCTTGTCAAAATCCCTCATTAACTTATATGGCATTAACTGCTAGAGCGGTTGATCATGCTGTGTCTGAACTAAAAAAAGGAAATCTATAAAGATTTCCTTTTTTTTAAAACTAAATTATAATCTACAACTAACTATTGACCACGGTGTCTAATGTTTGAAGCCCCTGAAGACGAAGATTCTTTTACATTCGGACTTCCTTTATAATCAATACTACTTGCTCCATTTGAATTTACTTTTAGAATTTCAGAAACAGATGCTTTAATATTACTTGCACCTGATGCATTTAGGATAGCTGCTTTGGCAGCTAAATTATAAAGTTTAGCGTCACTTGCTCCTGAAACCACTGCTGACAAATCATCTACGCTTCCAGTTAATTCAATCTCTGATGCACCTGTTGTTGTAATTGAAATGGTATTGGATTGTACTTTTGCTTTACAATGTGAAGCGCCCGATAAATCATACACCAATGAAGTTGTTAAAAATTCTCCATCTAAATCAGAAGCGCCCGATAATTTAATTTTAATTTTAGGAGATTCTATTTGATTTATTATATGGACATCACTAGCACCCGAAGCGATAATTGCATTAATATCTTTCACACTCACATAGGCTTTGATTTTGAAATTTCCCCACTTTTTCCAATTAAACCAAGTTCCATTTTCTTCTAATTTTATAATCAATGTACCACCTTGCACTTCGGTAATAACACGACCTCTTATTTCATCATTAGACGCACTCACCGCTACTTTGATTTCATTGGATTGTGTCAGGTATAAATCAATTGCACTTGAAACTTTAATTGCTGTAAAATTGGGTACTTGACGAACCTCTACATTATCATCGTAAACGATAGTTCCTTTTTGTTGGGCGTTCACTGTACAGCCAGTGATTAAGATAAAACCAAGAAGTAGCTTTTTCATAAAATGGTGTGTTTATTCCTTAAAACGAAATATCAACCGTAAAGTTACAGTTGTCTATATGAATTATACAACCTATTTTTGCTCTGTCCTCGGGGTGCTGTAAAAAGCTGAGAAAAAACCCGTTGAACCTGAACAGGGTAATGCCTGCGAAGGGAAGGTCACCGCATCACGCGCACTTCTCATAGCTATTATACCTGTTCCCATTATTTAATTTTAAAATTAAAATTTAGTTATGACTAAGTTATTGGGAACATTGACATTTATTTTATCTACCCTATGTATGCAAATACAAGCCCAGACAGGCCATTTGCAACACTATACCGACAGTATCCGTAATCTTCCTCCTTTAGAAGTAAGATCTATCCGAGTAAACAACAATCAACCCTTTGCAAAAACTAATATTAGTGCTTTGCAAATTGCTCAAGTAAATAACGGGCAGGACTTGCCCTTTTTAATCCAAAATACACCTTCTGTTATTGTGCATTCTGATGCAGGTATAGGTGTTGGATATACTGGCATCCGAATTAGAGGTACAGATGGCACTAGGATTAATGTCACTTTAAATGGTATTCCCTACAACGATGCAGAAAGCATGAGTACCTATTTTGTGGATTTACCCGACTTTGGTTCAAGTGTGAATAGCATTCAAATTCAAAGAGGTGTAGGTACTTCCACCAATGGCGCTGGATCATTTGGTGCGACTATTAATTTAGCAACGAACGATTATAAACCAAAATCTTATTTATCCCTGCAAAATTCATTTGGGTCTTTTAATACTATAAAAAATACACTTCAATTAGGTTCAGGATTGATTAAAAACAAATTCACAATTGATGGCAGAATAAGTAATATTAGTAGTGATGGATATATTGACAGAGCAAAAACTGCTTTAAAGTCATTTTATGTTAGTAGTACTTATTGGGGGGATCAATCTTCTTTAAGATTAAATATTTTTTCAGGCAAAGAGAAAACCTATCAAGCATGGTACGGCGTGCCAGAAGAAATGTTATTGACGCACCGCACATTCAATCCTGCAGGTACCGAAAAAGTGGGTGAGCCTTATGATAACCAATCCGATAACTATACTCAAACACATTATCAGTTATTTTATAATAAAAAATGGAGCCCCTATTGGAGTTTTAATACAGCCGTTTTCTTAACAAGAGGAAAAGGTTATTATGAAGAATACAAAGCAGGTGTCAATGTTGGTGAATACCAATTACCATCCAACCCAGCATGGAATAGCATCAATCCAAATTTAATAAGACAAAGATGGTTGCAAAATAATTTCTATGGACAAATAATATCAGCTGAATTTAAAAAAGATAAAAATACCCTAACCATTGGCGGCGGATGGGACCAATACGAAGGTTTGCATTTTGGGAAATTACCCTACCCCAACTTAATTCCTATTTCGAATTCTATGAATTATTATACAAATGATGCGGTAAAAAAAGAAGCCACTATTTATGCAAAATGGCAATATCAAATAAATCATCAATGGAACAGTTTTATAGATATTCAGTATCGCAATGTATCACACCAAATGAATGGATTTGATCATACTACCGATTTAAAAATTAATAGGAACTTTGATTTTTTAAATCCTAAAGCAGGCTTCACTTTTACGGAAGGGAAAACAATTTATTATTCAAGTATCGCAATTGCCCATAAGGAGCCTAATCGAGATGATTTTGAAGCAGGGACAACCCAACAACCAAAGCAAGAAATTTTATATGATTGGGAAACCGGATTTACTAAAAAGGAAAATGCTTTTGAATATGGCGCTAATATTTATTACATGAATTATAAAGACCAATTGGTACTTACTGGTAAAATAAATGATATTGGCGCTTATACGCGAATGAATGTGCCTAAAAGCAATCGAATTGGTATTGAAATTGAAGCCAGTCATAAATTAAATAACCAATTAACTAGCTATGGCAATTTTACTTTTAGTCAAAATAAAATTGAAAGCTTTACCGAATATATTGACGATTATGATAATGGGGGTCAACAAGCCATTCATCATAAAAACACCGATATAACTTTATCCCCTAGCATTACTGCATCACATTTGCTAAGTTTTACAGCCAATACTCAATGGAAATTTAATTTTACCACTAAATATGTTTCCAAACAATATCTCGACAACACACAAAACGAAAATAGAATATTGAAAGCATATTGGACCCAAGATATTTCTGCTGAATTGAAATGTATTCAACAACCTAAATGGAATGCTTTACTACAAGTTCATGCACTTAATATATTTGATCATTTATACGAACCAAACGGATATACCTATAGTTATTTATATGGAGGCACCGTTAGCACTTCTAATAACTATTTCCCCATGGCAGGTCGCAATTTTTGGGTGAGCTTAAAAATTGATTTAAAATAATCTTCCCAAAATAAAAAAGGGGCCCGGATTCGGGCCCCTTTTTTATTCTAATCAATAGAAACTACTTTTTAGTATCAACATCCTTTAAAAACTTAATCAATCCATTAAAATAAGTTTGTTGATCATCATACATAGACATATGTGAGCCTTTTGAACAATATAAATATTGTCCATGTTGCACTGCCTTAGATAAGGCCTCCATTGCTTTTGGATCCATCGTATCAAACTCTCCACCAATACTTAAAGTAGGTACTTTAATTTTAGCTAAATCTGCTTTGCGATCCCAATTTTTTAATACCGCATTTCCAACTACACCAAATTCAGATGGCCCTTGCATTTTTAAGTATAGAGGGTAATTCATTTTTGCAAACGCTCTTTTCACAGGATCTGGCCAAGTTGCTGGAGGTAATCTTAAAATGTGCTCAGGATAATAATTTTCTTGAACCATATTCAAATATTCAGGATTGGTATATTCTCCTTTTGCTTCTAGTGCACGAATTTTTGCAAGCACTTCTTTTGGCATTTTAGGACCTAACACATCGTTTGCATACTTAACATAATCAGGAATAGAAGGCATCATATTGGAAATGATCAAACCTTTTAAATTTTGTTGGTATTTTAAGGCATATTCTGTTGCTAATATTCCGCCCCAAGAATGACCTAATAAATAAAAATTAGATGAATCTAAATGTAATGCCTTACGAACTGTTTCAACTTCCTCCACAAACTGATCAATAGTCCATAAACTAGAATCATTAGGGTTATCAGAATATGCTGATCCTAATTGATCATAATAATAATATTCAATGCCTTCCTTTGGTAAGAAAGATTCAAAACATTCAAAGTATTCATGGGTTGCACCAGGACCTCCGTGTAATAACAATACCTTAATTTTTGGATTATCGCCTACACGCTTTGTCCAAACATTAAATACTCCTTTTGGAGTTGTAATTGGAATTAATTTAATACCTCCAGATAAAATTTCTGTGTTGTTTGCGGCAACTCCATCTTTTGGAGTAGCTGCTTTATTATCAAATTGACAAGAAGACAATGTCAATCCAATTAAAAAGATACTTGAAAAAGCAACTAATTTCAGGTTTGTTTTCATGATTTATATTTTAGATAATTGTAAAAAGATTATGAAGGAAATTTTTCCTGCCAAGCCAGCATACCGCCCACCACATTATACACATTTGTAAAACCATAGGGTTCTAACATCATACAAGCCTGTCCACTCCTATTGCCACTTCTGCAATAAATATATACTACCTCATCCTTTAAATGTTCAATTTCATCAATTTGTAAGGCTTGCACCAATCCTAATGGTAGCAACTGTCCTCCAATATTAAATGCAGCATGCTCATGTGGCTCGCGCACATCTAATAAATTAATTTTTTCGCCTGCGTCTAACTTTTGTTTGATTTCTTCTACTGAAATGGTTTTCATGATCTAGTTAATTATAATGATTGTATTTATATCTTAATTACTTTATGGAATCCTTCTTAATGATAGGCGCTACTTTATCTATCACAACATCTATAAATCCTCCTTGAAAAGTAATATTTTTTTGTGGCATTCCTAATGAATCCAATTGACCCGTAAATGGATTTGGATTTTGTTGAACAATAAATGCACTTGCTGTGTCTTGAATAACAGCAGTTGAACTTATTACTCCTAATTGAATACCCATCGAACTTAATTTCGTTTTTGCCATATCCACTGTAAGTCCTAATAAATCAGGCACTTCAAAACCAATTGAAGATCCCCCATCCCCCACTAAAAAATGTATGAGTGTACCTGATGAAATTTTAGTTCCCGGCGGTACCGACTTCCCATTGACTAATTGATCTATGATGACATTCTTATTCCGATCGGCTACGACACTGATGCTTCCCAATCGCAATCCTAAAACTTTTAAATAAGTTTCCGCACTTTTAAGTGAGAACCCTACTAAATTAGGCATGTCAATTAAGGGGGCTACAATTCTATTGATAGTTAAAAATACAGTACGCCCCTTTTTTACAACCTCATCCGATTCAGGAATCTGTCTTAAGACTGCATTGCGTGCTAAAGTATCAACATAAATAGAATCTTGCAATACAACATCAAAACCCAATGCTGTTAAATTTTTTTGAGCGGCTGCCACATCCAATCCAACTACAGAAGGTACTTTTTCTGTTTTACCAAAACCAGTTATCCATCCAAGTGAAAAGAAAAATAAAATGAGTAATAAAAGCAATGCCCCTATTCCTGTCAAAATATTATACCAAAGTGGCTTTTTTAATAATTTATCTATTGCTTCCAAAGTAGTTATGTATTATTGTTTAGCTAAAGTATCTTGTATGATGGCACCATAAAAATCGGTTAAGGACCAGCCCATAGCTCGCACTTGTTGCGGAATCACACTTGCATCACTTTGACCTGGCACTGTATTCACTTCTAACATATAAGGCTTTTGCTGTTGTTCATTATATATAAAATCGATGCGAACTACCCCGCGGCAATTTAATATAGCATAGGCTTTTTTTGCAGCAGTAGTAAGCTCATCCTTCATTTTATCGGAAATTAAAGCAGGGGTAATTTCCTTACTTTTCCCTTGATACTTGGCTTCGAAATCAAAAAATTCATTCTCAGTTGTTATTTCTGTGATCGGCAATACCGTCGTCACTCCTTTTGATTTAAAAACGCCAATGGTAAACTCACGCCCACTAATATATTCTTCTACTAAAACCTGTGTGTCTTCCTTAAATGCTTTTTCTAAAGCAGGTGCTAATTCATTTATCGTATTTACTTTACTAATGCCTAAACTACTTCCTCCATTATTTGGCTTTACAAAAACAGGCAAACTTAGTTCAGCTAAAATATCAGTATCACTTAATGGTGACTCATTAAATAAGTGTAAGGACTTTGCAACACCTACACCACCAAAACCTGCTACTGCAACAGTGAATCTTTTATTAAAAGTTAATGCACTTGTCGATGTATCACAACTTGTATATGGCAAACCAATTAAATCAAAATATCCTTGCATTTTTCCATCCTCACCTGGTGTACCATGAATACACATTAATGCAACATCGAAATTTATTTTTTGTCCATGTTCAACGATACTGAAATCTGATTTATCTATTGCCACTTCCTCTCCGCCTTCATTTTCATACCACCATCCTGTTGGATGTATATCAATCATGTAAACATCGTAAATGTTTTTATCTAATGCAGCATAAACATTTTTAGCACTCTTATAACTAATTTGTGCCTCAGAACTTAACCCACCTGTCACTAATGCTACCTTTGTTTTCATTTACAATAATTTATACTTCCCTTTACTTAATGATTGTTACATCAAACATACAAAATACAAGACATAAAAAAAGGGGAAATGAATCCCCTTTTTTTTAAATATCATTTATTATGCGTGAAGCTTATCTTTTTTAGCTAACAAAGCTTCCACTGTTTCTTGGTATAACTCGTCTGGAACACAACAGTCTACTGGGCAAACCGATGCGCATTGTGGTTCCTCGTGGAATCCTTGGCACTCAGTACACTTATTTGCAGTAATATAATAGGTATCAGCAGCAATAGGTGCATTTCTTTGTCCAGCATCTACCGAAGTTCCGTCCATTAAACTAAAAGCTCCTTTTACTGTTGTTCCGTCGGCCATAGCCCACTCAACACCGCCCTCATAAATTGCATTATTTGGACATTCTGGTTCACATGCTCCACAGTTGATACATTCATCGGTTATTTTGATTGCCATAAAATTTTTTTAAAAATTAGTGATGTACTTTTGTAGCCATAAAGATACACCACAAGCATGAATTTACAAACAAGATTAAATAGTTTTTTTTTACTTGGATCACAATTATTAGACACGGAAAATAAAGCTTTAATACAGGCCAAAGCCAATGTGTACCAGCAAAATTCTTGGTTTTTGCCCGCTTTTATTGATCAAGCCATTCACCAAATTGCAACACAATTTTTATCCAAGGATGCCCTAACGCATTGGGTTGCTTTGTACCCTCAGTTAGCCAACCAAATGACCCATAAAAAAGTGGGTATTGTCATGGCGGGGAATATTCCCTTTGTTGGCTTTCATGACTTATTAAGTACACTAGTGGCGGGACACACAGCCGTAGTAAAACTAGCAGCAAAGGATACAGTGGGAATGGAATATTTAATTCAAACTTTAATTGAAATAGAGCCCAATTGGAAGGACTATATTATTATTCAACCTCAATTAAAAGATTGTGATGCCTATATTGCAACAGGCAGTAATAACACCAGCAGGTATTTTGAACAATACTTCGGAAAATACCCCCACATCATTCGATCCAACAAAACATCCATTGCTATTTTAGACGGCAACGAATCTAGTAATGATTTAGATTTATTGGCAGATGACATGATGCTCTATTTTGGCAGGGGCTGTCGAAATGTAACTCAGGTTTGGGTTCCAGAAGGCTACGATTTTGTACCCTTATTAACTGCATTAAAAAAGTACAATTATATTATTGACGAACATAAATACAGGCATAATTACGATTATCAACTGGCCCTTTTAATGATGACCCGTCAATTTTACATGGACACATCTGCCATTTTGATGAGTGAAAACCCTTCCCCTTTTGCTGCTATTTCCCAAGTTCATTATCAATTTTACAGCCCTTCAAAGCCGCCCTTTATCAACCCAGATGAAATTCAATGTATTGTGGGTAAAGGAGGCTTGGCTTTTGGAAGCCTTCAGCAACCTAAATTAGAGCAGTATGCTGACGGGGTGGATACTTTACAGTTTTTGAGTAACCTTTAATAGGTCACACTAGTTTATGCCCCAGCTTGTTTTTTAGTGTAGATAATTCACGAACAATTTCGTAAATATTTTGTTAAAGCGTATATTTGATTTTGTGACAAAATTTCCTAGTCGTTAATTTGTGTTCTTAAATGGTATACATTTTGTTATAAATGAAATATAAAACTTAAAGTCATGATGAAATTTAATTTTAAAAATGTGTTGACCATTGTTGGCATTAGCTTTTTAACTACTGTTATAAGTATTTGGGGCTATTCCAAATGGTTAAAGCCTATCTCTTCTTTTGATAGCAACAATCAGTTACCTAGTAATTATGCCAATTTTTTTAATGGTAACGCTCCTGCGACTACTGTCGATTTTACGCCAGCAGCAAGTTCAGCTTCGCCAGCAGTAGTTCATATCAAAACAAAAACGAACGCAAAACGCGTAGATGCGAATCAACCAAAACAAAAAAATCCATTTTCTGATTTTTTCGGTGACGATGATATGTTTGGTGATTTTTTTGGTGGACCAAGAATGCAACCTGAACAAAGAGCAAGTGGTAGCGGTGTTTTAATAACTGCAGATGGTTATATAGTAACGAATAACCATGTCGTAAATGGCGCTGATGAAATTAATGTTACTCTAACAAATAAAAAATCTTACAAAGCAAAAGTAATTGGTACCGATGCGAGTAGTGATTTAGCCGTGATTAAAATTGATGCAGAAGCATTGCCTTATATCGTATATGGAAACAGCGATGAAATTAAATTAGGTCAATGGGTGCTTGCTATTGGTTATCCTTTGAATTTAGATGTGACCATTACTGCAGGTATCATTAGTGCAAAAAATAGAAACATCAATATCAATGGCCGCCAAAGCGATAAACCTGTAGAAACATTTTTACAAACCGACGCCGCAGTGAACCAAGGAAACAGTGGTGGTGCTTTAGTGAATACTAGTGGTGAATTAGTAGGTATCAATTCGGCCATTGCCTCTCCTACTGGATCTTACGCTGGATACTCCTATGCGATTCCTGTTAATATTGTTAAAAAAGTAGTAACAGATATTGTCAAATTTGGAACAGTTCAAAGAGCCTTCTTAGGTATTTCATATCCTAAGGACGATTTGCCAGAATCAGAAGTAAAAAAGATTGATGATGAATTCCATATTAAAACAAATGAAATTCAAGGAGTATTAGTGACAGATGTTGTAGAAGGTGGCGCTGCAAAAGCGGCAGGTATGAAAAAAGGAGACATCATCACTAAACTAAATGGCACCCCTATTAAAACTTCTCCTGAATTACAAGAACAAATTGCTAAATACAAACCAACTGATAAAATTACAGTTCAAATTAAAAGGGATGGTAAAGATTTGACACTAAACGCCATTTTAAAAGCAAAAATTGGAGATGAATCTAATTTGGCTACAAGCAGTAAAGCTGCTGAAAAATTAGGTGGCAAACTTGAATCCATCGACAAAACAACTGCCGAAAAAAATGATATTTCAGGTGGTGTTATTGTGAAAGAATTAGGAAATGGAATTCTTGGAAAAAGCAGGGTTGAAAAAGGATTTGTTATTACACATGTCAACGATAAAGCGGTGAATACAGCGGAAGAATTTTATGACGCACTTAAAAAAATAAATAGCAGTAGCGTAAAGCTATCTGGTATTTACCCTGGCTATTTTGGAAATTATGCATTTGTGTTAAACTTAAATGACTAAATAAATTGATTACATAAAAAGAGGCCCCTCGATGAATCGAGGGGCCTCTTTTATTATTGACTATACTACTCTTGTTCTTTCATCTTCTTCCAAATGGTATCTTTTTCTTCTAAGGACATTTGAGCCAGATCAAGTCCATTCTGCTTTGCATAGGATTCCATTAATTCAAAACGGCGCTTAAATTTTTTATTCGTTTTTTCAAGTGCTGATTCAGGATCAATATTTAAATACCTTGCATAGTTAATCATACTAAATAATACATCCCCAAATTCTTGTTCCATTTTTTGTTGATCTTGGGCTGCTACTTCTGCTTTTAACTCAGCTATTTCCTCTTCCACCTTTTCCCAAACCTGTTCTTTATTTTCCCATTCAAAACCTACATGCTTTACTTTTTCTTGAATACGTAATGCTTTAACCATGGAGGGTAAACTATTTGGCACACCACTTAATATGGTTTTATCTCCTTTGCCTTCCTTTAATTTTAGTTGTTCCCAATTTCTTTTAACATCGTCATCGTTGTTCACTTTTACATCTGCGTAAATATGAGGATGTCGATGAATTAATTTTTTTGAAATGGCTTCGATGGAATCTTGCAAAGTAAACTTGCCCAACTCTGTTCCAATTTTAGCATAAAATAATACATGCAATAAAATATCGCCTAGTTCTTCTTTAATTCCATCCCAGTCTTCTTCAATAATGGCATCTACCAATTCATATAATTCTTCAATAGTATTACTGCGCAAACTATGAATAGTTTGCTTTTTATCCCAAGGACATTTTTCACGGAGTGTATCCATGATTTCTACTAAATCCAAAAAACTTTTTGATAAATTATCTTGACTCATATTCCAATTTTATTCCTTAACGCAAGATAGCAAAAAAAATCCCTCTCAATAGTATCGAGAGGGATTGTGCCTCAGGCGGGAATCGAACCCGCACGGGCGTTGCGGCCCACAGGATTTTAAGTCCTGCGTGTCTACCAGTTCCACCACCAAGGCGTCTGTTGTCAGACTTAAAAAAAATCCCACTCCGAAGAACGGGATTTTGAGCGAAAGACCGGGCTCGAACCGGCCACCCCGACCTTGGCAAGGTCGTGCTCTACCAAATGAGCTACTTTCGCTTGTATAAGAACTATTTTTAGGAGTGCAAAAATAAGGATTCAGCACTCTTAAACAAATTTTTTTTACTACTTATACTCAGGCTTGTATTGAGAGCTTGTATTCACTTCTGGTGTTGTTTTCTTAAAACCACTAGTGAATAGTTTGGTACAATTACCTAAAACTAAAGCTAACAAGGCAAATACTGACACATAAAAAATAAATCTGGAAGAAGTCACCCAATTAGTGGCGATATCTTTTTGTGATGCTGTTTCTTGTGAATCTTGTGACATATTGATTAATTACGGACGCAAAAATAACAACAAGTTCTTAATTATGAACGGGTTTCGTTACAATTTTGTCAAAATGTTGCTTATTTTTTATAAAGTACTGCCAAACCAATGAACTACCATACACGCCTTGCAATGATTTCATTGGTTTTGTATTCTTTGTTCGTTTTAACTTCCCACTCAGAATAAAGGCCATAAATGAAAAGTGCGCCTTCATGATTGCCATGAAGAAGGAAGGATCCCCACTTAATAAGCCTTTGTAGGCCGAAATAGCGTCCAAAGCAAACCTACAGGGCAGTTTCCATACTAGTTCAGTCAAAGGCAGGTTTTTAACTAACATGACTAGATTATTCCTAAAGTTTAAAAACACCTTTCGCCCCCCTCTTGGCAAAGTACCAGCACCCACATGATATACCACTGCATTTGGACAAGCATACAATTGATATCCTTTTAATTGCATCCTCCAGCATAAATCAATTTCCTCCTGGTGCGCAAAAAAATGTGCGTCAAATCCATTCAATTCATGAAACAAGGAGGACCTAATCATCATACAAGCACCAGAAGCCCAAAAAATGGCTTCGGCCTTATCATATTGTTGATGATCAGTTTCACAAACATCAAATACACGTCCTCTTGAAAAAGGATAACCTAAAAAATCAATCCATCCCCCAGCAGCACCAGCGTATTCAAAAATAGTCGGTTGTTTTTGAGATAATATTTTAGGTTGACATGCACCAATACTTGCATCTTTTTGCAATAAATCAACCATGGGTTGAATCCAATTGGGATGAACTTGTACATCTGAATTTAATAATACATAATAATCACTCACTACTTGCTTTAATGCCCAGTTGTAGCCTCCTGCAAAACCTTCATTCTTTGTATGGGTGATTAATTTTACTGTTGGGAATTGCGCTTCCAAAACAGATAATGACGCATCGGTTGATCCATTATCAGCCACGACAATTTCCAAATGATCATATTGCGTTGCAATAACGGAAGGTAAAAATTCCTGCAGGTATTTTACACCATTAAAATTCAAAATAACTATGGAAACGCTCGGATTCAAAGGAAATTGTTTTAGCGAATGTACCACCAAAACTTTGGAATTTGAGCTAAAAAAACTAAATTACATGTATGAATGAAGGACTTTTTTTAATGGCTAATTTAGATTTTCTAAATCATCCCTTGGGGTTCCGTTAATCCCTTTTACTTTCTTCCTTGTTGGAAAATCATTTTTCCTTCTTTCATTATCTTTTTTTTATAATTCTTTAATATCATTTTTATGATACACATTGCAACATTAACCGAACTTGCTGAAAAGTATATTTCACTCGAATACCAATATGGCGCTCATAATTATCATCCCATCCCCGTGGTCATTGAAAAAGGAGAAGGCGTTTATTTATATGATGTGGACGGAAAAAAATATTTCGATTATTTAAGCGGCTACTCGGCAGTGAATCAGGGTCATTGTCATCCTGCCATTATCAAAACTTTACAAGAACAATCAAGTAAACTTACCTTAACCTCACGTGCATTTCACAATAACTTATTAGGGGTGTATGAAAAATACATCACTTCCTATTTTGGTTATGACAAAGTATTGCCGATGAACACAGGTGTGGAAGGTGGTGAAACAGCAGTTAAATTAGCAAGGCGTTGGGGATACAATGTAAAAGGCATTCCCGAAAATCAAGCTAAAATAATTTTTGCTGAAGGTAATTTTTGGGGACGCACATTGGCTGCCATCTCAGCATCTACTGATCCAAGTAGCTTTAAAGGTTTTGGACCTTATATGCCAGGATTTGGATTAGTACCTTACAATGATTTAATTGCTTTAGAGAAAGCATTTCAAGATAATACCGTTGCCGCATTTATGGTAGAGCCCATACAAGGAGAAGCCGGAGTGGTTATACCTGATGATGGTTATTTAACAGGAGTAAGGGAATTATGCAATCATTATAATGTTTTATTTATTGCAGATGAAGTGCAAACTGGATTAGCAAGGACTGGAAAAATGTTGGCATGCGATCACGAAAATATAAGACCTGATATTTTAATTTTAGGTAAAGCATTAAGCGGTGGCACATTACCTATTTCGGCCGTGCTTGCAGATGATGATATCATGTTACAAATTTTACCAGGCGAACACGGATCTACTTATGGTGGCAATCCATTGGCTTGTGCTGTTGCGATGACTTCATTGGAAGTATTGAAATCTGAAAACATGGTACAGAACGCTGAAAAAATGGGTCAACTTTTAAGAAAAGAATTAGCAAAACTAAATTCACCGCACATCAAATTAATAAGAGGTAAAGGATTATTAAATGCAATTGTGATTAATCATTCTGATCCTGAAGTGTCACTAGAATTATGCATTCACTTGCGTGATTTAGGATTATTAGCCAAACCTACCCATGGTGATAAAATAAGATTTGCACCTCCTTTAATTATTAATGAAGCACAAATATTAGAATCAGTGTCCATTATTGGGACAGCTTTAAATAGATTATCTGTTTAATTAAATTTAATTCACTTTTATTTTCGGCAAAAAAGTCATCAGTAAAATAAGAGCCGATAAAATAATACAGCCATATAATGCCCATTGTTTTTGTGGGCACTCTCCCATTTGACAAGTAGATAGGATTAAATAATTACGAAAAGACCATGATAACATCATTGCTGCAAAAACCATGTTGAATCTCTTTGCCCAAATAAAGGGTAAAGCAAAAAATAACAATGCTAAGGATGCAAAGAAACATAAAAATTTACCTGATTGTCCAAAACTACTTCCTGCAGTTTCCCAGCCAGTGATGACCCAATGGCGGCTGTCTATAATAACAAAGGGTTGGGTTGTAGTATAAATTAAAGCGATGCAAAGTAAAATTCCGATAGTTTGAGAGTACTTCATACAGCAAAAGTAGATAAAGGGTTTGAAACAAAAAATTCGGATGGGCATCTATCTTTACCCAAACCCTAATTAAAATTTAGGGATGGGCATCTCAACTTTCCCAAACCCTAATTAAAATTTAGGGATGGGCATCTCGCTTTACCCAAACCCTTTCAACAAAATTGCTTCGCAATTCTGTTGTGTTTTTTGCTTATCATCTGTTTACGAAAGCAAGCTTTCGACACAGCTTCAAAGCAAAAAACCCTCCCCAATAAATTGGGGAGGGTTTGTATCGAGGTCCCGAGCGGATTCGAACCGCTGTGGGAGCTTTTGCAGAGCTCTGCCTAGCCACTCGGCCACAGGACCTTTTCTAGGAGGCGAAATTAACACAAACAAGTTAATTATTAAAGAATTTTACCACTATTAAGATTTAAACGACATTTGTGTACTAAAATGAATGTATGCATGCGATTGGGGCTTCAGAAATGATTATTAATGAGAGGGGCGCTATTTACCACCTTAATGTAAGGCCGGAACAAATAGCCGATACCATTATTACGGTTGGAGACCCGGATCGCGTATCTGAAGTAAGTAAATATTTTGACCACGTTGAACATGTTTGCGCTCATAGGGAGTTTATTACACATACGGGCTACATAGGAAAAAAAAGAATTTCTGTTTTAAGTACAGGTATTGGTCCTGATAATATCGATATCGCATTAAATGAAATTGATGCCTTGGTTAACATCGATTTTTCAACAAGGACCATCAATGAACAAAAAAAAGTAGTATCTATTATTCGAATGGGTACTTGCGGTTCCTTACAAGGCGAAGTAGGAGTAGATGAATTAGTAGCAGGCACACATGGATTAGGGATTGATAATTTATTGCACTTTTATAATTTGGAAAACAATGAGGAAGAAAAAGCAATTTTATCTGCCTTTGAATTGCACACACAAATTAATTCCAAAAAAGTATTCCCTTATATCGCATCTGCAAGTCCAGGTTTATTAAAACATTTCACACAAGGTTATAGTCATGGTATTACTGTAACCTGCCCAGGATTTTATGGCCCGCAAGGTCGCATTTTAAGAATGCCATTAGCGATGCCCGAATTGGTGAATAAAATGACAAGCTTTAAATTTGGGAATCACCATATTGCCAATTTTGAAATGGAGACAAGTGCTATTTATGGTTTATGCCGTTTATTGGGACATCAATGTTTAAGTATCAATGTTATTGTGGCCAATAGAGTCAAAAAAGAATACAGTAAGGATATGGGAAAAGCTGTTGATCATATGATTCAAAAATCTTTAGCCATTATTGAAGGAATTTAACCGATAATTAAAAATGAATATTAATTTTTCAAAATACCAAGGGACAGGAAATGATTTTGTTGTTATTGACAACCGAAAAGGGGATGTCTTATTAACAACCAATCAAATTGCTTTTATTTGTGATCGTCGAAAAGGCATTGGCGCCGATGGCTTAATGTTATTAGGTAAGGCTGAAGGGTTTGATTTTTCAATGACTTATTATAATGCCGATGGTTTAGAAGGATCTATGTGCGGCAATGGAGGTAGATGCTTAACACAATTCGCATACGACAATGGCATTCAACAAAAACATTTTCATTTTACCGCTATTGATGGCCCACACGAATCAACCATCAACGAGGATGGATGGATTTATTTAAAAATGTGCAATGTGAATGCTGTCGAAAAAAATATTGATGGTGATGTTACTTTTTATGTTTTAAATACAGGATCTCCCCATTATATCGAAATGGTGGATCATATTAACCAAGTTGATGTGGTTGGATTAGGACAATCTATTAGATACAATGAAAGGTTCAAGCAAGAAGGCATTAATGTCAATTTTGTAGCACAACAAGATGGTTTTATCAGTGTTCGCACTTATGAAAGAGGTGTTGAAAATGAAACCTTAAGCTGTGGCACAGGAGTTACTGCTGCTGCACTTATAACAGGAATCGAAAAATTGGGAGAACAAACCATACAAATTGAAACCCTAGGCGGAAAATTAGCAGTCCGATTTAATAATAGAGGCGATAATGCATTTGATGATATTTGGCTAATGGGACCTGGCACTTTTGTATTTAATGGAAGCATCTCCCTTTAAATAAATTATTTATGCCATTGTTTAATGTAAGAGTATATGGATTTCTAATGGATGCTCAAAACAGATTATTAGTGAGTGATGAATTTATAAGAGGCAATTACTTTACCAAACTGCCTGGAGGTGGATTGGAAATTGGCGAAGGGACGCGTGAATGTTTGGTGCGAGAATATATGGAAGAAACAGGATTAGAAGTGACAGTAGGGGACCATATTTACACCACCGATTTTTTTCAGATATCTGCTTTCAATAATAAAGATCAAATTATTTCAATTTATTATCATGTTCATTGTAAGAACACCAATGGCATAAAAACTTCAGAAAAAGTATTTGATTTTACCCCCGAGCAAACAGCCGACAATCAACGCGAAGCAGAATCTTTCCGATGGGTAAATTTTGAAGACATTAGTGAACAAACCATGAGTCTGCCGATAGACAAAGTAGCGATTCAAATTTTCAAGAACAGCTTTTCGGTATAAACCATTTATACTTCTTGCTCCTTCCCCATCGCAGCTAATTTCATCTTATTAGCCATTTCATGTCCTAAATATTTTTCGATTCTATTTTCAACGATTGAAATCACAGGCGTTAATATAACAGCCATCGTAAACTTATACATGTAATTAACAACACAAACAGCAAGTACAAAGGACCAACTCCAATTGTTACCAAGTTTAAAAGCAATAACCAATACAACAAAACTATCTACAAGTTGGGAAACCACAGTAGATCCAGTAGCGCGTAACCAAACCATTTTTTCGCCCGTCATTTTTTTAATTTTATGAAAAACAATCACATCAATAAACTGACTTACTAAAAAAGCAACCAAGCTTCCCAAAATAATCCACATCCCTTGTCCGAAAATGGCTTCAAAAGCACCCTGCATACTTGGAATACCATCAGCAGTTTTAGATCCCACCCAAAAAGCAGCAGGTGCAATATGCATTGCTAAATAAAACATTACAAAAGCATATGCAATTAAGGAAACAGCAGTAATACTAATACGACGAACTGCCTTTGGTCCATAATATTCATTGACAATATCTGTGATGACAAATTCTAATGGCCATAATAACACACCACAGGTTAAATTAAATGACAAACCTTTTTCACCAAAGATGGTTAAGTTAGCAGGGGCAATTCCCAACACCCCTTCCAATGAAAATATTTTACCTCCAATACATTCAGCAATTAATGCATTGGCCACAAAAAAAGCGGTGATTCCTAAAAATAATTTAGTTGATTTATCTTTTATAATAGCATGTATCATGTATACGAATATTGTGATGAATTAAACAAAAATAAAAATAAGCTGAAATAATAACATCAAAAGGTTCAATATTGTTTGCCAAACAGGCAAAGTCAAAGTGATTTTTTTAACTTTAGCTATTAACACCCCAACAGCAAATAATACACTCACAATAGGTGCCATTTCCAACCCTAAAACTGCCACGAAATTCATGATGGGAGCCGAAAAAGACAATCCTTGTAAAAGCATCGCCATCAAAGAGAAAATAAAACACCCATTACAAATAATGGCCAATTTAGACAAGAAGGCTAAAAGTGGATTAAATCGATGCATATTATCGCTTTTTACGAATGGGAAGATATGAAAAATTGGGCTCCCGTCATTTTTTCAATATCCAATTAAGTTGTAGGTTTGTTGATACAATGAAACCACTATAATGAAATCATTTTTCAAGACCCATTTGACGCATTTTATTGCAGTCGCTATATTTCTAATTGTCTCCATTATTTATTGTAAACCTGCCTTGGAAGGAAAGGTTTTACAACAATCAGATATTAGTCAGTGGAAAGGCATGGCACATGATGCCCTAACCTATGGTGAAAAATATGGTCACAACCCTCTTTGGACCAATAGTATGTTTGGTGGTATGCCTACCTATCAAATTACAGGTGTCCCTGGATTTGGATTCACTATTGGATTACTTGATCGGGTACTTACTTTAAATTTAGCGGAACCCATCAATTTATTTTTTCTTGCCTGTATCTGTTTTTATTTTTTAGCACTCGTGTTAGGTATTCATCCTATTGTGGGTATCATTGGTGCACTTAGTTACAGCTTTGCTACTTATAATCCCATTATAATAGTAGTGGGGCATATTACAAAAATGCATGCGATCGCTTATCTCCCATTTTTCGTTGGTTCTATCTTACTCATTTTTAAAAGAAAGTATTTACTAGGTGGTTTATTGACTGGAATTTCAACTGCCTTATTTGTGCAAGCCAATCACTTACAAATAACTTACTATGGTTTGATTATTGTATTTTTTATGACGGTATTTTTTGCAGTACAATGGATCATTCAAAAACAATACAACCATTTATTAAAAACTTTAGGCACTGCCCTCATTGCTGGACTTTTAGGATTAGCTGTTAACGCTCCTATTTTAATCAGTACTTATGAATATGGTAAGGAATCAATTCGAGGTGGAAGCATTTTAACGACAAAGGGAAGTAACACCACTCAAACTGGATTAAATAAAGATTATGCTTTGTCCTATAGTATGTTTAAAACAGAGCCTTTGGTTTTAATGTTCCCTAATATTTATGGAGGTGGTAGTGATCCGAATACGGTAGATCCTTCCAAATCAAAAGCGATGGAAGTTTTGCAACAAATGCAACCACAGATAGGACAACAACTACAATCTTTTTTACAATTTTATTGGGGAGGTATTGGCTTTACTGCAGGACCTCCTTATATGGGATTTGTTATTTGCCTATTCGCGTTTATAGGAATAGCGGTGAAATCAAATGAACACAAATGGTGGATTATTCCTGCCATTATTTTTTCGCTGATGTTATCGGCTGGATCCTACTTTGAAAGTTTTAATTTTTTCATGGTGGATCATCTACCATTTTATAATAAATTCAGAGCGCCTAGTATGATCATGGTGATTCCTACCCTGTTAATTGGTATCATGGCTTTATATGGAATACAAGGGGTTGCTGCCGAATCTAGTTTAAAAGATTTTTTTACGAAAAATAAAATTAGTTTTGTTGCACTTGGTATATTAGTTGCAGGTGTTATGTTATTTTATTTGAACAACGATTTTAAAAGTTTAAATGACAAGCAACTTATAACCCAAATTGCACAAATTCCCGACCCTAATCAAAGAGCTGCTTTTGAAGCACCCGCTCGTGATTTAACCAATGCGATTGCAGAGGATCGAAAAGGCTTTGTTGAAAGTGATTTATATAGATCCTTTATTTTTACTGCATTCTTGTTTTTAATTATTTTTCTATACTTTAAAAAAACTTTCAATCAGACCATTTTATTTGCAAGCATTGGCGTTTTAGCAATGGTTGATTTATTTCAAGTAAATGTGAAATATCTAAAACCTGAAACATATATCGACGCAGCAGACAACGAAAGTACATTTGCTGAATCTCCTATAGATATTGCACTAAAAAAAGATCATTCGCAATTTCGTGTATTAGATATTAGAGGGGGCATACAAAACGCATTTAATGGAGGCGCTTTGGTAGCTTATCATCATCATACTGTAGGCGGATACAATCCTGCCAAATTAAGTATCTACCAAGATTTAATTGAAAATCAATGGTATCAATTTCCTAAATGTTTACCAGTCGTAAACATGATGAATACCAAGTATATTATTTCGGGAAATATGGCAACCGATACAGTTGCTAACCCTCAAGCATTAGGTAATGTATGGTTTGTAAAAGGGATTCAATTTAAAAAAGGACCCGCTGAAGTAATGAGTGGTTTAGGTACTTTTAATCCAAAGGATACCGCATTAATCGAAGAAAAAGACAAATCAACTGAATTAAGTTCCATTGCATACGACAGTACTGCAACTATACAATTAGTTGAAAATAAAAATGATCTTATACAATACAGCTCCAATAGTAATCAAAAACAATTAGCTGTGTTTAGTGAAGTATATTATAAATTAGGCTGGAAAGCTTATATAGACGATGTAGAAACACCAATCATTAAAACCAATTACGTATTAAGAGCATTAGTTGTTCCTAGTGGTAAACATCAAATTAGATTTGAATTCAAACCAAGCTCAATACAAATGGCACAAACAGCTTCTGCAACTGCTTCTATTTTATTATGGGGTTTATTGTTCGCCATTAGTTTTAAAGAGTTTAAAAAAAGGAAAACTTCATAGACCCTATTAGTTAAGACAATTAAAATGATACTATCTATTATTATTTGCAGTTATAATCGTGCCAACTATATCAGTGGCGCATTAGATAGTTTGTATCAGCAAAGTGCAGGCCTTGAGCAGTTTGAAGTGTTGGTCATAGATAATAATTCAACAGATAATACCTCTGAAGTATATAGTCAATGGAGACTAGCAAACCCTAACGGACAATTTACATTTACAAGTGAGCAACAGCAAGGTGCTTCCTTCGCGCGCAATAAAGGTGCCTCGATGGCAAAAGGAGATTGGCTTTGTTTTATGGATGACGATGCAGTGGCAACCAATCATTATGTTGAAAATATAATGAAGCATATACAAACCAAACCAGAAGCCTTGGGTTTTGGTGGACGCATCATACCAAAATACATCCCTGCCGAACCCAAATGGATGAGTCATTTTGTATCCTCTTTAGTTGGTAATTTCGATTACGCCCCTACTGCATGTGCATTTTCAAATGGCAAGTACCCTATAGAATCAAATATGATTGTGCAAAAAGGGATTTACCAACAAATTGGAGGATTTAATACCGCTTTGCCTGGCGTAGTAGGCACTTTAAGAATTGGGGGCGAAGGAAAGGAATTGTTTTATAAAATAATTGCTCTTGGGCATACCATCTATTACGACCCCGCTATTTGTGTGCATCATGTAGTAGAAGTAAATAAATTAACTTCCGAATACATGTACCGCGTAGCAAGTGGCATTGGCCGTGGTGAAAAAACTAGAACATTGGCCATCTCAAAAGGGGCTTACTATTCCAAAATCTTGGAATACATTTTAAAATTAGGGGCTTCCTTTATTTTAGGAATCAAATATGCTTTACAGTTTACTCCTAGTAAATCATGGGCTGTGATCCAATTCAGGATTGACGCATTAAAAGGGTTATTATAAAAGTGCAAAATATAAAAATAAAATAATGAACGAATTAAGAAACTATTTTGAGCATAATGAAAAAAGATTGATTAATAAATTTGATCACTACTTTGATGTATACGACAGATACTTTAGCCAATTTAAAAATAAAAAAATTACAGTCGTTGAAATAGGTGTTTATCAAGGAGGTAGTTTGCAAATGTGGCGACAATATTTTGGGAAAGAAGCCACTATTTGGGGAATTGATATTGATCCTAGATGTAAAGCATTAGAAGAAGAAAATACACATATATTGATTGGGTCACAAGAAGACCCTCAATTTCTTAGATCCATTATTGATCAAATTGGACCCATTGATGTTTTAATAGACGATGGGGGTCACACTCAAAATCAACAAATTGTTTCCTTTCAAGAATTGTATCAACATGTGAATCCGGATGGCCATCCGGATTCACATGTTGATACAATTCTTGAAAGGAAACAATTTGTTGATTTTGAGTGTGACCCCCATCGTCTATTAAAACATCAATGGGTCCAAT
>Ga0194060_10000720_pt1 | contig 24060 bp, 21 predicted proteins | sample SepL225m_MetaG_FD_163427 | JGI IMG/M metagenome (GOLD analysis project Ga0194060, IMG submission 163427) | Anoxic zone freshwater microbial communities from boreal shield lake in IISD Experimental Lakes Area, Ontario, Canada - Sep2016-L222-5m | ecosystem: Environmental > Aquatic > Freshwater >... | reverse complement strand
TGATAACCAACGAGCAGACCATCTTTAATGATGTCCCAGCGCTGTGCTGCAACACCTTCATCATCAAAGCCAACAGTGCTAAGACCATGAGGTGTGGCGCGATCACCAGTGACATTCATGAGCTTTGAGCCATATTGGAGCGTATTTAACTTATCTGGTGTGGCAAAAGATGTTCCGGCATAGTTGGCTTCATAACCAATAGCTCTATCTAGTTCAGTTGCATGACCAATTGACTCATGAATTGTCAGCCAAAGATTTGATGGATGAACTAATACGTCATAGCGACCAGGTTCAACTGAAGGAGCTGCAACCTTCTCAGCCAAAAGAGATGGAAGCTCTGCAATCTCATCATCCCACTTCCAATGGGAGTTACCCATCCACTCCCAGCCAAAGCCGGCAGGTTGTGCCAATGTGCGCATGGATTCAAAGCCATGATCACCAATAGAGATTGCCTCAATCTGAGTTTGAATGCGCACACGTTGCTGTGTGGTGCTGGTGCCATATGAATCGGCGTAGTGCTTTTGTTCTTTAACAAACATTGTGTGGGCAGAAGTGTGATTAACGTTTGCACTCTTCAGCAATCGATTACTTAAATCTGCTAAGCGATTCTTCTTATCTGCATCAGAGACTGAGAAAGGATCGATTTCATACTCAGAGACCCATGTTTGGTTTGCATACACAGGCTCTGTTACAAGTGAGACTAACTCTGTTGAGAGTGGCTTTGATGTTTTCGCCATTGCAACGGCAGTTAGCGCCAGCTTCTTGGCAACATCGACAGAGATCTCAGGAGATGAAGCAAAGCCCCACGCTCCATTGACGATAACGCGAACGCCTAAACCGGCATTGGTTTCATCACTTTGTGTCTCAGGACGAGCATCACGTAGCGAGAGCAAACCATTGCGTGTGCGCTCAATGCGCACATCCACATGGGATGCACCGGCATCTTTTGCGGTGCTAATCGCGGCATCACTAACGGCTGTTAGTGGAAGGGCTAGGAAATCTGCATCTACGGTTTTGTTCACCCCCGCACCCTATGTCAAATTCCTCCTTAGGGCTAGCACTCCTTAATAAAGCCAATTTTTATGCATGTGATGCAGGCAATAAATGCATAGTTAAAAGTGACCCAACAGATATACGGGCTAGAGGTACCCCTCAGGGAAAAGCTCTATTAAAAATATTGCGGTGAAACGATTCTCCTGTAAGTAAATAAGAATTCTTCAGGGAGAGATGAGAGAAAATGAAACTACATTCAAGAAAATTCATACAGATTCTCGTTGCGATTGCAGCGATTTCACTCGTGGCCGGTAATGCAACAGTTGCCAATGCTGCAGCAAAGAAAACCATTACTTGTTACAAAGGCACAGTAGTTAAGAAAGTAACTGCGGCAGCTCCAAAGTGCCCAGCTGGTTACACAACTACAAAGCCAGCAGCAAAGCCTGTAGCCACAACAGCGACAAAAGCTGGATCAGTTGCTTTTGCAGGAACATATAAAGGAAAGATTTCACTTCTCTTTGGAGATGGCAACCTCATTCAAGTTACCAAAGTTGACGGAACCGGGACAGGCAATGTCAGTGGACTAACAGGTATGAGCGGGACTGCTTCTGCAGTACCTGCAAATCTCTGTGACAACTTCGATGGTAAAGGAGTTATTAGCGGTGGCGGAAATAGCCTGAACTTAACTTTTGATTCTTCTTCTCAAGGGTGCGCAGATTCAGATTCAGCTCCAGCAACTATCACCATTAAGGGCAGCGCAAAAATCACAGGCGGAACCGGTAAGTATGCCGGTGCTTCAGGAACGCTGATTGTTAAAGGCACCTTTGATATCAACAGCAAAGGAATTGTGAATTCAACAGAATCTACAAGCTTCACTCTTGATCTTTCAGGAAATATCGCAACTAAATAGTTTGACCTAGGTACAACAAGGAGAAAAGTTATGAAAAAGGTAATCGCAGGAATTGCAATCTCAGCTATGGCTTTGATTGGCGGAACAACATCGGCAGTGGCAGCACCAGCGCCTTCAACACTTGTTCTCTCTGGTGGTAGTGGTGTTTATCAATTAGATCCAATCGTAATTAATGCAACGGCAAGTGCTGCCGGAACTGTGGCATTTAAAGTTGGCGGCAAAGTCATTACTGGCTGTGATGCCGTAGCAACTACAACAGTTGCCCCTTTTATTGCTAAGTGTTCTTGGGTGCCAGCAGCTGCAGGTGCAGTGGCGCTATCTGGTTCACTTACACCTACTGATTCAGCAAACTTTGCCCCAGCTGATTCACCAACGTTGAATGTAAAAGTTGGTGTGCCAACTCAGGGTGTTGTCTCACCCATTCATATCTATGTTGACACTGTTTTGGCCAGCGGTACCTCTGGTGCTCTCGGACCACGCTTTGGCGTTAGCTGTGCAATTACTAACGAATACATCGTTGGTCAAGGCATTGTCTTTCGTGTTTATGCCAATAACTCTGATCAGGGTGGGGCAGTAATGGATTCAAAGAACACAGCAAAGGCATACATTGAAATTGCAGGTGTTAAAGATCCCATCCCACTTTCATATGGAAATCACAGCGGAATCGCTTTTTGGACTGCAGTTCTAAAAACAGGTGCTGCGCCCTTGTATAACACTTTGGGTGTTATCAACTACAAGGTAACAATGATTGCAAAAGATTCAACAACTATGAAGGTGCTTTCCACAAAGCTAGTTCCACAAACTGTTGATGGAAAGCGTGTGATTGGTACTGACGGTCGATCTGTTTATGACCGAGTTAGCTATTACCGCACAGTTCAGGTTAGCCCAGCATTAAAGGGTGCAACTGGAACTTTCACACCAAACTGGACCGTGGCTTCCATGCTCACACTCTTCGCGCTTCCAAAGGCTTAAAGAGAACCACTTCTATTAATTACTAAGGACGGAGAGATCGTGAACATAGAATCAAAAGCTCTAAAGGTAGTAGTAGCTGCGCTTCTTGGGTTGGCGGTAATTTCGCCAGCTCAAGGCGCAGAGACTGCTTCAACACTAATTAACTTAACTGCTCCAGCAGATATTGCCGGTGTGGCACCACTTCCCTTTACTGGCACAACTGCTGGGGCATTTACGCTTCCTGAGCCAAGTGCGAACTTGGTTGTTACGCCACAGCAGGGATACATCGGAGATGCATTCACCATTTCAGGAGCTGGCTTAGCTGCTAATACTGAATTAACTCTGGTGTGGGGAACTAGTAATGCAACGTGGGTTGCAGATGTTTTACCTAACTCTGTTAACTATATGGGAGTTAAATTCACCAAAGTAAATATTGTGATGGCAAATGTAACAACTGATGCCAGTGGAGCCTTTACCTATAAGACAAAGGTTCCATCAGATTTCGGTGGAATTCATGATATTTATGCAGTTGCTAATGGTGTTTCACTTGCTCATGGTGGTTATCAAATCAGCCGTAAAGTTTCGATTACACCAACAAGTGGACCTATCGGCACACCAATCACCGTTACCTACACAGGTTTAGGTGCAAGCCTCTATACCGCTGGTGGATCTGTTCTATGGGATAACAACTTTGCAGGTGAAATGCAGGCGCTATGGACTCGAGGAAGTGCCACAGCAGTCATTCGTGCATCTGGCGCTATTGGTAATCACGTGCTCCAGGTTCAAGATGGAATCGGAATCACTTACCTCAACATCATTCAATCCCCAGTGCCTTTTGCAAATGGTGGCTCAGCTATCTTTAGAATCACTAAAGATGCAGGAGCTCCTGCTGCCTATATTGTCTATCCAAAGAAAGTAACACCTACCGTTTCACTTCGCACGACTCTGACTGATCTAGGTTTAGATCCAGCCTCTAAGGCTGTAGCTACGCTTTCTAAAAATGAAGGCATAGTGGGCTCTAAGACCACAATTAACGTTAAGGGAATGGTAACCACCGGCGTTCACACACTTGTGTGGTCAACAGTTGTTGGTAGCCGTGTTAACTGTCCAACTAGTACCTGTTGGATCTATAACGGCATCCCACTAGGAACTGTCGATCTAACTTCTGCTGATTTTTCAAAGGAAGTTGAGATTCCCGACAACTTAGGCGGTTTCCATGTTATCCAGATTAAAAAGGGTGATGTGGTTGAGGCACAAGTTCCTTTCTATGTGCAGGAGAGCATTTTCAACTACACAGATAAAAAGGGCAAAGTACTAAGTGCTGGAATCGCAAAAGCAGATCCAATCCCAATGCCTGAATCACGCAATGGCTCTGGAGTTCCAACTAATAAGTTTAAAGTTGGCGAAGAGTTCACTATTGCAATGAAGGGTGTGGGCTGGACTCAGCTAGATAACACTTTGGCTGTTACCTATGACAACAGCTACATCGGTTATGGATGTGGATTTAATTCCAACGGTTATATGGTGATTCACTTGAAGGCAACAGGTGCCCCAGGTACTCACATAATTGACTTACATCCATTGATGTATACAAATCAGCCATCATTTGCTGGTACTCCGTATGGAATGTTGCCAATCTTGACTGCAGATCGAGATTTCCCAGGTCTTGCACTTGGGTATCAACTTCCATCAGTGCACTTCGCAATAACTGTTACAAAGTAGCTCGAGGGTAGGTTAAAGCCTCGCTTCTGGTCTATCCAGGGGCGAGGCTTTCACTTTTAACAAAGCGGCCAGGCCTTGCGGTAACCACCAATTCCAGCGCCCTAGCAGCACCATGGAACTAGGAAGAAGAAGCCCACGAATGATTGTGGCATCGATGATTATTCCAACAGCAAGTCCAATACCTAACTCCTGCAGTCCTGCAAAGTGGCCAAATACAAAGCCACTTAACGCTCCCACAAGGATGATTGCTGCACCGCTCACAACACCACTGGTGTGAGCAATACCGTGAGTGATTGCATCGTTATTGGATGCACCTGCATCTTTTGCCTCTCGCATCCTTGAGACTAAGAAAATCTCATAATCCATCGATAAGCCAAAGAGAACCGCAAACATGAATATCAATACCCACGCTTCAATTTGATCTAATTGATAGGTGCCAAGCAAGGTAGAACCAAAGCCAAACTTAAATATGGCAACAAGTGATGCAAAGGAAATAGAAATAGAAACTAGATCCATGAGAATCGCTTTTATGGGCAGAATCAGAGATCTAAATGCGCGAGCTAAGAGTAAGAAAGCTATAAGTAAGAGTAAGAGGATGATCGATGGCAAGCTACCAAGGATTGCATTAATAAGATCAACACCTTGGGCAGGGGAGCCACCTAAGTAAATCTGAGTTCCAGACGGAAATCCGCTCACAGAAGTGATGTGTAATCGAATGTTCTCAACTAATTCCCGAGTCTTTTTATCTCCAATTGCATTGCTACCAATGACATACATGCGAATAAATTGACCGGTGGAGTCCACATACTGCGCCTCCTTGCCAGATGCCACCATGAAAACTTCTGGCATTGTGGAGATAGAAGTTGCCAGAGCCAATCGTGCTGCTTCCACCTGTTCAGAGTTGGCCCTTCCTGGTGCTCCCAAATCGATGACAATCTCATGTGGCGTGATGACTCCGGGGCCAGCCTTTTTAGTGATGTCACTGAGCACCGCACCTGATTCAAGATTAGTTGGAATAGCGGTGAGTGAACTGGGAGTGATTTCTAATTTGAAAACTAATGATGCAGCTAGCAAGAGTGCAATAAGTGTGAGTGCAAAGACTGATTGAGCGCGGGGGATAGCCCAACGAGATAGTTTGGCCCAAAGACCGGCAAGTGGGTCTTTCTTGCCCATAATGCCTTGATAACCATCGCTAAAAACACGATTACCTAAGAGTGAGAGCAATACTGGTTGCAGGGTCAATGCAGCGATAACGCTAACAATAGGAACTAACAATCCAGCGATACCTAGGGATCTCACAAAGGGGACAGGAACAAGAAGCAGAGTGGAGAGTGCAACAGAGACAGTGATGCCAGATAAAACGACTGTGCGACCTGCGGTTTGCATAGTACGTATGAGTGCCACTTCTTCATCTGCGTTGCTAAGTAGCTCTCGTCGATATCTGTGCACCATAAGTAGTGAGTAATCAATAGCAAGGCCAAGGCCAATGAGTTCAACAATATTTGGTACATAGAGAACCATCAAGAGTTTTTGAGCGATGAGATAGATGAATCCGAGTGCTAATGAAACCGACGCTGTTGCAAAAATTAGGGGAATAAAGATGGCCCAGGTTGAGCCGAGCAAAAGAAGTAAAAGCAGAAGAGCTATAACCACTGCAACCAATTGGCCGCGTTGAAGATCACGGGCTAAGACTGGTGTGACATCTTTTTCAATTGCTGGTGGCCCAGTGACATAGGCACCGCTTAATCCCTGTTGGACCAGCGCCTGTCGAAGGGTAGTGGTGTAAGAAGCGGCTTCGACTAAGGAAAGCGGAGTAGTTACATTGGTATAGAGGGTTCCCACAAGTGATTTTTGTGCACCAATCTGTGATCCTGGAATCACTGCACTTGCCTTTTCAACGGCTTGCTCAATACCTGCTAGTTGTTCTTTGGTCGCGCTGGTGTACTTGTAAACAACGGTAAATGTTCCTTCAGTATTTTCTCCAAAATTTGTACTCAACATCTTGCTAGCTTTTTCAGATTCACTTCCAGGTACATTTAGTGAGGTTGTTAGGTGCTCATTAAGGTTGCCCGCTGCGATGAGTCCAAGTGCGGTGATAACTAGCCAGATCGCCACAATCGGAGCCCGATGGCGAAGGAGACGATGAGTCCAACTTTCTAACACTTAAGTAGTGTATTGAGTTGCAGTTCGCACTTATTAGCCTTACGATTTAAGCGTTTAAGGGGAGTACCTCACTACAGCTACCTCGTCAGTACGGTGTAAAAACCCGGGGCGCTGGCCGTTCATTCGGTTAGGGAGACCTTGACCATGTTCTATTCATGGCTATCAAGGGAGAAATGCATGCAGGTTTCAACGCTCGTTTGGACAGTAACTGTCGCACTCATTCTGGCTCTGATTTTGATTGATCTATTTACTGCCTCACGTAAAGCTCACGATGTTAAATTCAAAGAAGCAGCTGCATGGACACTGTTCTATGTCAGCATCTCAATCGGCTTCGGCCTTTGGGTGTGGTCCTACTTTGGATCTACCTTTGGAACTGAATTCTTTGCTGCATATTTAGTGGAGTACTCACTTTCAATTGATAACCTATTTATCTTCGTAATTATTCTTGCCCAGTTTGCAGTCCCAAGCATTCATCACCAAAGAGTTCTCCTTATCGGCGTAATGCTTGCATTAGTCTTTAGAGCAATCTTTATATCAGTCGGGGCTGTTGCAATATCTGCTTTCTCCTTCACATTTGCCATTTTTGGTGCAATCTTGATTTGGACTGGAATCGGTTTATTTAAGCATTGGAACGAGGACCCAGAACCAAATGATAACTTCATGGTCCGCACACTCAGAAAACGCATCTCCATGGTTGATGAGTTCCATGGCTCAAAACTGTTCATAAAGGTACGTGGTAAGCGCTTTGCAACTCCAATGTTCTTAGTAATTGTTGCAATAGCATCAACAGATTTGCTCTTTGCACTTGATTCAATTCCAGCAACTTTCGGAGTTACTTCACAAACCTTCTTAGTGTTTACGGCTAATGCTTTTGCGCTATTGGGCTTGCGAGCTTTGTATTTCCTCCTTAAGGGTCTGCTCGATAAGTTGATCTATCTCTCACTTGGACTCTCATTCATCTTGATGTTTATCGGCGTTAAATTGATGCTTACCTACGCCCATGAACTCTTCCATGACGTTCCAAAAATTCCGACTCCAGTCAGCCTTGCTGTCATTGCTATGATTTTGTCGATTTCAACCATTGCCAGCTTGATTAAGAGCAAGCGCAATCCCGAAATGAAGGCTCACCCTGGACGAGTTACTGGCCACAAGGAAGTGGAAAAGTAATGAAGAAGAATTGGTTGCTATTACCGAAGAGATTGAGGCAGATCATTGCTTTTTCTCTTGGATCTTTCTTGGTTTTACTTGGCTTGGTCTTAGTTGTTCTTCCTGGTCCTTTCACTATGCCGCTAGTTATTGCTGGGTTAGTTGTTCTAGCATTGGAATTTGCTTGGGCGGAAAGACTATTGATCAAAGCTAAACATCATGCGAGCAAGATTGTGCCTAAGAAATATAAGAAGTAAGTAGGGCATAATTGCCCAATGCCTCAGACCATCACATGCGTTGAACTACATGCAGATGAATGGGCACGATTGCGCGGTATTCGCTTAAAGGCACTGATCGATAGTCCTCATGCTTTTGGAGGTACGTATGAAAATGAGAGCGCTTTTGATGAGGATAGATGGCGCCTTGAATTTGCTAAGCAAGCTTTCATAATCGCATCAGTTAATGGCGTGGATGCCGCCATGATGTATGTGGAAAATCTTGTAGGAGATTTTGATGCCACATGTTGGGTAGGTGGATGCTGGAGTGATCCTGATTTTCGGGGGGTTGGTTCAATGCGTGCGATGTTTGAATTCTTAGATAAGCAAGCAGATTCACGAGATTGGTCAGTCCAAGGCCTTGGCGTGTGGACAGATAATGATTTAGCTATAGCCGCTTATGAAAAACTCGGCTTTGTTGAAATGGGTGGTCCACAACCCAGTAGCCGTCAGCCCGGAAAGTTTTATCAGCGAATGATTAGGAAAACAGTTACAGTTTAAATCTCTGAAACTTGATACTTAGCTTTTGCTAGCCAAGCAGGATTAATTTCAACGCCCCAACCTGGACCTTGTGGAATTTGTATTTTTCCATCCTCGATGGCAAAGGGATCTCCAAGGAAGAGATCTTTTTGCCATGGGTAGTATTCAAAACCTTCGATAGAAAACTCTAGGTATTTGCCTGGATTAGGTATTGCTCCAAGAAGATGCATGGTGGCGATAGTTACGAGGGAAAGATTGGCGCTGTGGGGAGTGATTGGCATCCCAGCCTTTTTAGCCATCTCTACAACCTTTAACGTTCTCCAGATGCCACCCATATACATAATGTCTGGCTGTAAAACATCCACAGCTCGCATATCAATCATGCGCTGCCATGTAACTAGGTCCCAATCTTGCTCACCACCAGTTACATCAATGTTTAACGCATCGGTTACTTGCTTGGTTTCTTCAAGTTCCCAGTATTTGCAAGGCTCTTCAAAGTGGCTAATTCCCTCTGCTTCTAAAAGCGCGCCAACTTCAATGGCCCGCTTGGGTGAAAAACCACTGTTGCCATCAACTAATTTAGCGATGCCTTCACCGAGTGCTCGAGCAACCACAGGCACAACTTCTTCTGTTCGCCCAGGCCATTCATCGATGTCATTTCCGCATTCTGCGCCAACGCGCCATTTGAATGCATCAAAGCCAAACTCATCACGAAGTTTTACTAACCGCTGCGCTTCCTCTTGTGGAGTGATATCACGGCGCATGGATGATGCGTATGTACGCAGTTTCTTAGCTGTGCCACCAAGAAGTTCAACGACTGGTTTGCCCTCAACTTTGCCCCGCAGATCCCAAAGCGCGGTATCTAAACCAGCATTTGCACGTGCTCGATAACTTCCAGGAAATTTATGCTCTCTTGCTTCAACGAGTGTGACTAGCGCCCCAATGTCGGATGCATCTTTACCTAATACCCAAGGAGCAACTTGGCGATGAAAGATCTGCGCAGTGATATCTGAGTGATAGTTAGAGGTTTGTCCCCATCCGATGTGGCCATCAGATGTTGTTAGCTTTACAAAGCAAACGAATTCATCAGTGAAAGTTTCTAGCTTTGTAATTGAGCCAAAGATCATCCCGCAGCCTTCACGAAAACTGGCATATCTAGAAGTGAAACTGCGACAGAGGCTCCTGCACCAATTCCAGCAGCATCCAAACTTGGAAGTTGGGCAGTGATTCGGGTTCCATCATTCATAGTGATGTTTAAGCGACATGAAGCTCCAAGAAAGCTTGCTGCTGCAACTTTTGCATTGCCTGACTTGCTGGCAACAACGTCAATGCTCTCTGGTCGCACCAGTGCGATACCAGTTCCTGATGTGACTGAGCCAGGAAGAGTTTTTACTACGCTTCCAAGAATCTCAATTGAGCCACCAGATACTTTGCCTGAGATTGGATTAGTTAAACCAACGAATTCAGCAACAAATGAAGTCTTTGGACGGTCATAGAGCTCTGATGGGGCTGCGATTTGTTCTAGTTGACCATTGCGCATAACTCCCACGCGATCAGCGATACTTAAAGCTTCTTCTTGATCGTGAGTAACAAAGAGAGTTGTAGTTCCAAGTTCTATTTGAATGCGACGGATCTCTTCACGCAACTGTGTGCGAACTTTTGCATCCAGAGCTGAGAGTGGCTCATCTAAGAGCAAAACCTTTGGTGAAATTGCAAGTGCACGGGCCAGTGCAACGCGTTGCTGCTGTCCACCAGAGAGTTGATGTGGGTAGTGGTTGGCGTGAGTTGATAGACCAACAAGTTCTAATAGTTCAGCAGAGCGTGCTTTGCGCTTATCGCCAGCAGTCTTATGTGCTTTTAGCTTTAAGCCATACTCAACATTCTCACGAGCAGTCATATGAGGAAAGAGTGAGTAAGCCTGGAAAACCATTCCCATTCCGCGCTTGTTAGCGTTTTGGAAAGTTACGTCTTTGCCATCAACAATGAGTTGACCACGATCTAACTCTTGCAAGCCTGCAAGGGCGCGAAGGGCCGTTGTCTTGCCACAACCTGATGGACCGAGCAGTGCGACGAGTTCACCTTGTGCGATATCAAGGCTTAAGCCATCGAGTGCTCTGACCTTTCCAAAATGCTTGGCGAGATCAACTAGTTGTACATATGTCGAGGAGCTCAACTTATGGTCCTTTCGGTTCAGACGAGGTCAACGTCAAGGACTTTGCCTTGGCGTTTTTTTGTAGGGATGGCTAGAAGTAGAACAAGTACAAAGAGAATTGAAGCCAGTGAAACTGCAACAGCCACGTTTCCATTAGTTCGACCGATTTGAGCGATTACAACCTGGAAAGTCTTGTAGTTAAGGATATTCGAAATCGTAAATTCACCCATAACAAGTGCTATCGCAATGAATGAACCATTGACGATGCCGGTCTTAATGGTTGGCATGATGATTCCAAAGATTACGCGGGACGTATTAGCGCCAAGAGTGCGGGCAGCCTCTGCCAAGGTATGGATATCTACTGCATCTAGGGCAGCAGATAAGGATCGGTATGTGTAGGGCAAAATCAACATTGAATACACACCAGAGAGTGTGATGGGGGATTCAGTTAAGTGAATTGAAATCCAGCGGTAGAGAGGCGCGATACCAACCACAATCACGATTGCTGGGATTGCAAGTGGGAGCAAGCAGAGAAGTTCAAATGGACGGCGTAGCAATGGCAACTTTAAATGTACCCAAATTGCAGTTGGAACAATAAGAAAGAGAATGAGAGACATTACGATGCCTGCAGTTATAAGAGATTTTCCAATTGAGATCATTAAATCTGGTTGAGAAGGAATAATCTGCCACGCTCTAAATGTGCGGCCCTTATCTTGGAATCCAAAAGGCTTAGTTGAGAAATCAAACATTGCATATAAAGGCACCATCAAGTAAGCGCCAACTACAAAAATGATTGACCAGCGCCAGATACGAACGCCCCACGACTTCTTCATCGACGCTGTTCCCATCTACTAACACGACGGCGAAGTAGGGCATAGAAAGTCATTGCAATGATTACAACAACAACCATGTAGAAGGAAAGAGATTTAGCTTCGGCTGGATTAGATCCACCAGTCTCACTCGTTAACGCTGTTGCGATCTCAAGGGGAGTAAGGAAATCTGAAAGATTAATTAAAGTTTGTGCGGTTGCATAGGCAGAAAATGAGTTAACAAAGAGAAGGAGAGCGGCTCCAGCGAATGAAGGGGTAAGAATTGGAATACCAATTCGAAGCCAGTATTCCCAGGCCTTTCCACCAAGAGCATCAGATGCTTCGCGCCACTGTGGCTTTAGATTTTCAAGTGTTGGTAGGAAAACTAGAACCATCAGTGGGATCTGGAAAAAAGTGTAAAGAACACTCAAACCAAGCATCCCGTAGAGCCACGAAGAATCAGCTAGAAAAGTGTTAGGTGCAACTTTTAGAGCAATATTGGCAACAAGACCGTTAAAACCAAAGGTTGCTAGGAAAGCGAAGGTCAACATAACGCCACCGAACTGGGCGAGCACCGAGCTCAAAGCCACAGAGAAACGGTAGAAAATACCATCGCGCTTTCCATTAACTATCGCCCAAGCAAAGAGACCACCCATAATTGCACCAGCAATTGCTGTCTTAATTGAAATTTCGAGGGAGTTACCAAATGCGTGACGGGCGACAGGGGAGTTAAAAACTTCCTTTAAAACAGAGGTGCTGAATTTTCCATAATTATCTTGAAAAGCACCTGATGCAACATTCCATGTTGGGTAGAGAAGAAATAACCCACTAACAATAAGAAATGGAATTACACCTAGGTATGCGCTCTTACTGCGCCAATACCGAGAACCGGTCCTGCCAGTGGCAGAACCGGTTCCCTTGTATTGAAGCTGTGTCAATGAATTGACGTTTCTACTTAGTTAGTTCCTACTGCTGCAGGCCATGCTGTCTTTAGGTAAACACGAGCAGCTGCTGTCTGTGCTGCAGTTGCAGCCTCAGCAGTTACCTTGCTCTTACCAATTGAAGCCTTAGCCGCTGCTGATGCACGTCCAGTCTTTAGTAGCCATACCCAAAGAGTTGGAGTTGCTCCACCTTGTGCCCAAATGTCAGCACCTGTTTCGCTCAATGAATATTCCATCCATAGGCGAGCACATGCTGGGTGTGGTGCCCAAGCAGAAATAGCGTGGTTGTATGTAGAACCCACTGAAGCAGGTGTAAACATCTTCCAAACCTTGCCAGCAGCAGCCATGTTCTTAACAACTCCAGCTTGAATGTAGCCGTTGTCGATAACAACTGGTGTCTGACCTGAAGCAATTGTTGCCTCAGTTGGGTTTACGTTGATGAAGTTTCCTGCATCCTTTAACTTCTTGAAGAATGCAACACCCTTTGTAACATCATCAAATGTTCCGCCAAGTGCCTTATTGATCATGAAGATACCGTTCATAGCAGCAGATGAACCTAGTGGATCTCCGTTAAGTGCAATCTTGCCCTTGAACTTTGGATCTAGTAGATCGTTAAGGCTTGTGATTGTTCCAAGCGCTCCGCTGTAACCGATAGTCATTGTTCCTGTGTAGTTAGGAGTTACTTCAGCAGTTGGAGAAACTGTTGATGCAAACTGTAAGTAGTTCCAATTCTTTACCTTGTATGGAGCAAAAGTACCTGTGTTGAGGTACTTAACTGCTACTGCAAGACCAATATCAAATACGTCAGGTGAACGGTTAGTTCCCTTGTTTGTGACTGCAGCATCAATTTCTTCTTGTGAAGAACCTTCTGGGTTAGCTTCATCAACCTTGACGCCGTATGCCTTCTTGAAACCTTCAATTAGATCGCCATAGTTTGCCCAGTAGTGAGGCAAAGCGATTACGTTGAGCTGTCCTTCTTTCTTACATGCAGCTGCAAGACCAGCAAGTCCGCCACCTTGTGAGGCATTGGTGATCTTTGCGTAGTTTGTTACGGCTGATGCAGAAGAAGCACTTAGTGCAGGGATTGCTATTGCAACAACAAGTACTGCAGCAACAGATCCGCTAGTTAGTTTTGTAAACTTCACTACGTTCCTCCTAGTTGTAAGTGGTATGTGTTTTGTCATACATCCTTACCTCTTGCACTACACGTGTTGAGCGCAAGCGGTCGGGAATTTTGTACTTACGTAAAACGAATTAGTCGAAGACCAATACGTTTCGCGCCCCCTCGCCAGCCCTTAAACGATCAAAGGCTGAGTTAAGGCCTTCTAAACCTATCCGCTCGGATATGAGCTCGTCTAGGAATAGTTCGCCATTTAGATAACTATTTACTAACGCTGGTACATCTTTTCTCAGGTTGGCTGAGCCAAAGTAGCAACCCTTAATTGACTGTTCATTGACAAAAGGTCCAGCATCCAGCGTGATGGTGGCGCCGTTTTTCATCAGGCCAACCAAAATGAGCGTTCCGTCCACACCGACTGTCCCCCATGCCTGCTGGATGGTGCTCTCGCGACCAAGTGCTTCAAAGGCATAGTCCACACCGCCACAGATTTCCTTGACCAAGGCAACCGGATCACTAGTTGCTCCATTGATGACGTGAGTAGCACCAACCTTTTTAGCTAAATCAAGTTTTTCTTGTGTCACATCAACAGCAATAATTGTTGTTGCACCGGCCATGCGAGCACCCTGCACAATATTTAATCCAACGCCGCCGCAACCAAAGACTGCAACAGTTGAACCAGGCTTAACTTTGGCAGTGTTAATTACTGCGCCATATCCAGTTAAAACTGCGCAACTAATAAGGGCGGCGCGATCAAGTGGCATCTCTTTAGGAATCACAACTGCGCCTGAAACGGGAACTACGACATATTCGGCAAAAGAGGCCACGGTTAAGAAGTGATTAAGTTTTTCACCATTTTGGCTAAGGCGTGAAGTGCCATCAAATAAACCGCCAACTGACATTGCATTTCCTGCGGTAGAACAATAGTTAGGTCGCCCACTCTTGCAGTAGTCACAAGTTCCACAGTTAGGAACGATTGACATGATGACATGATCTCCAGCTACGACACCTGTTACATCAGGGCCAACTTCGACTACAACACCTGCAGCTTCATGACCAATGACTGCAGGAAATGGAACCAGCTTTCGCTTTCCATCCACGGCATTTAAATCACTTGCGCACAATCCACTAGCTGCAACTTTTACAAGGAGTTCTCCAGATTTTGGCTTATCAAGTTCAACTTCGCGCACTTCAAACTTTGAACCGATGCCATCTAGAACTGCCGCCTTCATTTTCACGTTCTAACCCCTTAGAAATTATTGCCTTACTCCGATGAGAGGAAGACTAACCCTTGGGTTATGCCGGGGCTACTAAATGCCAAGCCGAATTCTGAGTGTTCACCCGGATGAAAGGTTTAATTCAGGTCGATCCAGGTTGTCTTTAGCGCGCTATAGGCATCGAGTGCATGGAGTGACTTATCGCGTCCGTTGCCAGATGCCCCAAAGCCACCAAACGGTGTGATGACATCGAGCATGTCAAAGGTGTTGACCCAGACAGTTCCCGCACGAAGTTTGCGGGCAAACTTATGTGCCCGTGCAACATTATTTGTCCACACCGATGCCGCAAGTCCGTATTCAGTTCCGTTCGCTAACTGCAGCGCCTCTGCTTCATCTTTAGCATCGATAGCAACTAGAACAGGTCCAAAGATTTCTTCTTGTGCAAGACGTGAACCAGGTTTGACGTTATCAATAAGCGTTGGCTTAATCAGCAGATCATTACCTGATGTCTTTTGACCACCATAAACAATCTTCTCTCCATCTTGACCAACAAGGTCAAGGTAGGCGTTAACGCGATCGCGTTGTAATTCAGAAACTAGTCCTGCCATCTGTGTTGTCGGATCAAACTGATTGCCAACGACAAAGCTCTCTAAGAATTTATGAAGGTGCGCGAATAACTCTTCTTTCACGCCTTTTTCAACGATGATGCGTGAGCCTGCATTACATGTCTGGCCCGCGTTGTAATAAATAGCCCAGGCGATAGTTGATGCAGCAGCTTCTAAGTCAGTGCAGTCATTGAGAACAACTTGCGGGCTCTTGCCACCGAGCTCAAGTGAAACTTGCTTCATATTTGATTCTGCGGCGTATTGCATCATCTTTCGACCAGTTGGGCCGCTGCCTGTGAATGCGATTTTTGCAACATCCATGTGACGTGCAAGTGCTTGTCCAGCTTCGGCGCCAAGACCTGGCACAACATTAAATACTCCAGCCGGTAAACCTGCAGCAATTGCTAGCTCTGCCATCTTTAGTGCACTTAAAGATGAGTTCTCTGCTGGTTTCACAACAATGCTGTTGCCCATCGCTAAAGCTGGACCTAATTTCCAACTTGTAATCATCATTGGGTAGTTCCAAGGAACTACCGCACCAATTACTCCCAGAGGCTCACGTGTGATCATGGCGAGGGCGTTGCGTGGCGCTGGCGCAATTTCATCGTATGTCTTATCAATAGTCTCGGCATACCACTGAATTACACGAGCAGAGTTAGGGGCATCAACACTCAATGCATCACTAATGGGGCGTCCAGTGTCGATTGCTTCTAGTAGTGCTAATTCTTCTCTGTTCTCATTTAATAATTGTGCCCAGCGCAACATAATCGCTTTCTTATCGCGCGGATTCATCTCACTCCAGATGCCAGAGTCAAAAGCTTTCTTAGCTGATGCAACTGCGCGATTTATATCTTCTCCATCACCTGAGGCAACATTACAAATTAAGTGGCCATCACTGGGTGAGTAGTTCTCAAAAGTCTTTCCACTTGCAGCATCAACGAATTTTCCATCAATAAAAATCTGTGATTGGGGCTTGAGATCAAGTGCGCGCTTCTGCCAAGTTTTAGTATCAGACATGGCACAGATGCTATCGGGTCAAAGTTAACTTTTAGTAACGCGATAAGTAGCAAGAGATGGGTCTGTGGCATAAGCGATGCGCACACCTGCAGCCTTAGTTGTTGCCAGACCATCAAGAATCTGTGAAGTTAAAACTTCACCAGGTGCAACCACTGCCACACCTGGGGGATAGGGAGCGATTAAATCTGCTGAAATTCGGCCCACACAATCTTTGGCCTCAACCATCTCGGTATCTGCAAAATAGGCATCGCGCATGGAAATGGCAACTGTTGGAACAACTGACCAGCTCAGTGATGTGGCAGTTGGGCGCGCATTTGTTTGAAGAGTTTTTAGAATTGGAACTAGAACCTGGGCCAAATGGTCAAACTCCTCAGAAGAATCTGCCAAAGTTGCCAGGAATACGACTGTGTCGTGATCGGCCATCTCAACACGGATGCCGTGGGCTTGCAATTTCTTCTCAATCTCAACTCCTGAAGCACCTAGCTGATTAGTTCGCAGAACAACCTTGGTTGGATCAAAGCGGCCTGGGGCGAAATCACTAGTGTTTAAAAAGACGGGTAAATCGAAATTTGTCCGGACCTTTGTTTTAAAGCTCTCAACGTTTGTAACTAGTTGAGAAACCAATTCTTCTCCGCGAGTTTGAAGTAGAGCGCGGCATCCATCAATAGATGCCAGGGGAGCACCGGCAGGTGAAGTTGTGTGGGTAGTTTCAAAGCTTTGTTCAATGCGATCTAGGTTAAGCAACTTACCTTGGGCAAGAAGTAATGCTGATGCGCTATAACCAGGAAGTGCTTTGTGAACACTTGTGATGAGTGCATCAGCACCTAATTGCAAACAATGTTGTGGTGTCAATGGTGAGAAACCAAAATGGCCACCCCATGCTGCATCGACAATGACAGGAATTGAATGTGAGTGTGCACTTGCAACTAAGGCTGGAAGATCTGACAAAGTACCTAAGTAGCCTGGCTCAGTAAGAAGTAGCGCAATAGGTTTTTGATTTACTACTTTTTCAAACTCTGTAACTGAAATACCTGTTGGCACACCAGTTACCGAATCAATCTGCGGTGATAACCAGATTGGTTCAAGGCCTGCTAAAACAAGTGCGCTAAGAATTGAACGGTGTGCTGTGCGAGAGAGTGCAACTTTGTCTCCAGGTTTTCCTAGCGCCAAAACCATTGCTTGATTGGCATGAGTGGAACCACCAGTTGAAAAACGAGCAAAGTCGGCCCTCCATAATGCGGCAGCTAAAGCTTCTGCTTTCTTTAATGTCCGGTTGGTTAATTTGATCTCATCTAGGCCGCCATACAAAGGCGTGTCAGCATCAACCACAGCACCCAAATCTGCATCTAGGCGTGAGGCCCTCTGCTTGTGACCTGGGATGGTGAAAGGTGTGCGCTTGGTTTCAAAGTAAGAGAGGTAGGCATCTAGAAGCGGTGCCGAATCTCTCAGTGAACCCATAGCACTAAGGGTAACTTCTGGGTCCTCTGATGCGAAATAAGGCCTTAGACTTTTCCCATGACCACACTTACTAATCTGACTCAAGAACGTCGCTTGGTTACCGCTATTCCGGGACCAAAATCTACTGAAGCGCTCAAGCGCCGCACAGAAGCGACGTCAGGCGGATTGGGTATGGCAATTCCAGTTGTCATTGAACGTGCAAGTGATGCAATCTTGCTCGATATCGATGGCAACCAGATTATTGATCTAGGTTCAGGAATTGGCGTTACAAACGTAGGTAATGCCGCCCAACGCGTTGTTGATCGCGTTATTGAGCAAGTGCAAGCTTTCACACATACCTGTTTCACTGTTGCTCCATATATGAACTACATCGAAGTATGCGAAAAGCTCAATGCAATGACTCCTGGTTCACATAAGAAAAAGTCATTACTTGTTAACTCAGGTGCTGAAGCAGTTGAAAACGCAGTAAAGATTGCACGCCACTACACCAAGCGTCCAGCAATTGTAGTTTTTGAACATAGCTATCACGGCCGTACTAATTTAACTATGGCGTTGACTGCAAAGAACATGCCATACAAGGAGGGCTTTGGTCCTTTTGCACCTGAGGTTTATCGCGTGCCAATGCCTTACTCATTCCATTGGGTGGGCGATCAAGCAACGATTACCGAAGATGCCATTGATATGGTCACACATAAGATTGATAAAGAGATCGGAGCACATAACGTTGCTGCGATTTTGATTGAGCCAATTCAAGGCGAAGGTGGATTTATCGTTCCACCTAAGGGATTCCTTCCAGCTCTAGCAAAATATTCAAAAGATAATGGAATCATCTTTATTGCAGATGAAGTTCAGACAGGCTTTGCCCGCACAGGACATATGTTTGCAGTGGAAGAAGAGGGCGTTGTGCCAGATATGGTCGTAACAGCCAAGGGAATCGCTGGTGGACTTCCACTTGCAGCTGTAACAGGTCGCGCAGACGTAATGGATTCAGTTCATGCTTCAGGTCTTGGTGGAACATATGGCGGAAATCCAATTGCATGTGCTGCAGCCCTTGGCGCGATGGAAACTATGGAAGAAGAAAACCTTGTTGCTCGCGCTCGCCACATTGGTGAGATTTTAGGTTCATCTCTTCGCGCACTTGCTAAGAAGTATCCAGTTATCGGTGAAGTCCGAGGACGCGGTGCTATGCAGGCAATTGAATTAGTAGAGCCAGGAACTAAGAATCCCAACACTGCGGCAATGAACGCTGTTGTTAAGTATTGCCAGAGCCAAGGTGTCTTGGTACTAACTGCTGGTACTTACTCAAATGTTGTGCGCTTCCTGCCACCACTAGTTATTACAGATGAGCTTCTCAAGGATGCATTAAGCGTTCTTGATGATGCTTTTGCTTCTCTTTAATTCTCTAACTTGTAGCCAAGACCGCGGATGGTCTGAATCAATACAGGATTAGCTGGATCTGATTCAATCTTTGATCGCAATCGCTTAATGTGTACATCTAACGTCTTTGTGTCGCCGAAGTAATCTCCGCCCCACACGCGATCAATGAGTTGTGAGCGTGTTAAAACACGGCCCGCATTTCGCATTAAAAACTCTAGTAATTCAAACTCTTTGAGTGGAAGTCCAACGAGTGAGCCGTTAATTGTTGCTTGATGGCGAGCAGTGTCTAATTTAATTGGGCCAACAGAGACAACATCTAAATCACCATGCTCTTCACTATCTGGAACCCCACGGCGAAGGACTGCCTTAATGCGAGCTATTAATTCACGTGATGAATAAGGCTTGGTCACATAGTCATCTGCGCCAAGTTCAAGACCAACAACCTTGTCTATCTCTGCATCTTTAGCTGTGAGCATGATGATTGGAACTTGTGAAGTTGTGCGAATAGTGCGGCACACATCCACCCCAGAAACCTCAGGAATCATTAAGTCAAGGAGAATTAAGTCAGCACCCTCTTTTGCAAAGATATTGAGTGCAGCACGGCCATCTTCAGCAACGCTTACTTCAAAGCCTTCTTTTCCAAGCAGAAAAGCCAGCGCCTCAGAAAATGATGATTCGTCTTCAACGATAAGTATCTTTGTCATTCAACGCTCTCCATAGGTGATTCATAGATGGGTAGTCGGATTGAAAAAGTACTTCCGACGTTTTCGACGCTCCAAACCTTTACTTCACCGCCATGCTTTGCTGCAACGTGCTTAACGATTGAAAGACCTAACCCTGTTCCACCTGTTTGGCGAGAACGTGCTGGATCGACACGATAGAACCGTTCGAAGATGCGATCTTGCTCTGACTCTGAAATTCCTATTCCTTGATCTGTAACTGAGAGATCTATGATTCCAGATTCATTAGTTGTGGTGACAGAAACTTTGGTGTTTTCAGGTGAATAGTTGATGGCATTTTCAATTAAATTATGAACCGCCATGATCAACTGGTCGCGATCACCTAACACAAGGGCATCACTGTTTTCACGATAATTTACAGTGATATTGCGACTATCAGCAGTGATTTGACATTGATCAATTGCTTCTCTGATGACATATTCAACGCTTACTTCAGCAGCAAGTTGTAATGGATCAGAATCTTGCACACGAGATAAGTCAATGATCTCTTGGACTAAGTCCGTTAAGCGCTTTGCCTCTGATTGCATACGGGTTGCGAATTTAACAACTGAGGCTGGGTCATCCTTTGATCCCAGGACTGCTTCACTCAACAGGGAGAGCGCACCGATGGGAGTTTTCAACTCATGTGAAATATTGGCCACAAAATCGCGGCGCACATCATGAACGCGCTGGGCTTCACTCTCATCGCTGATGAGAACTAAAACTAAATCTTCTTTAGTTAGAGGGAGTACCTTTACTGTTAGTTCGTGCTTACCTTCGCCAATTGGTCCACGCGGAATTTCAATCACGCCAACTTGTTGGTTATGTGTGCGACGTACTACGCGGACCGTTGCGATTAACTCTGAGCTCTGGATTCGGCCATCTTTTAGGATTCCCAAAGTCTCAACGCCTGAGGTGATAAATAATGGAACCTCACCAGGGGCTAAAATCATGGAATCACCGTCTAGGAGATTAAGGGTTTCCAACAGCATTTCGGGCAAGGCTCTAGGTTCTGGGGCCTCAATATCTCGGCGCAAGAACTTCACAGGCCTCACTCTATAGGCTCAAATCCCCAGTTTACCTTCTGTTCACCTAACCAATGGACTCTATTCATCACCTCCACATAGGTTACGGCCATGGCCCTCATTAGATCTGTATTCCAAGATGAACTAGACAACGTATCGCAGTCTCTGGTTGACCTTACTGCGATGGTCACAGCTTCAATGTCAAAAGCAACGACCGCGATTCTTTCATGCGATTTGAAACTTGCTGAAGAGGTAATTGCAACTGATGTAAAGATTGATGACTATCAACACGAAACAGATTCGCGCATCATCGACATTATTGCCAGACAACAGCCGGTAGCTTCAGATCTACGAGCTCTAGTTACTGCATTGCGCATGGGATCAGATTTAGAGCGCATGGGCGACTTAGCACACCACGTTGCCAAGGTTGCTCGCTTGCGCCATCCAAATGCAGCAGTGCCTCCAGAGCTGGTTTCAATTATTCAAGCGATGGGAGTTGCAGCTGTTGCAATCACCGAAAAGACCGGTGTTGTCATTTCTACTCGCAATACTGAAATGGCTCTTGAAATCGAGCGCGATGATGATGTGATGGATGATCTTCATCGCAAGCTAATCGCCGTTTTAATTGAGCCAACGTGGAAGCATGGAATCGAAACTGCAATTGATCTCACTCTGCTTGGTCGTTACTACGAGCGATATGCAGATCATGCTGTTTCGATTGCTCGTCGAGTTTATTTCCTTGTAACAGGAAAGTTTGCCTCATAAAAATGTCAACGACAGAGTTAGTAATTCCTGCACCGCGAGAAATTGTTACTCAGCCACGCCGTTCTGACAAAGTCTTTCGTGGTGTTGTAACAGGTGGTGGTTTGTCTTCATTGGCAATCCTTGGCCTGATTGCGATTTTCCTTGGCTATCGTGGCTTTGAAGTTTTACGCCAAGAAGGAATTGGATTTATCACTCACTCTGATTGGTCAATCTCAACAGATGATGCAGGAAACGTTCTAGATAGTCACTTTGGTTTAGCAGCAATGTTAGTGGGAACGATTTTATGTTCTCTGATTGCCGTGGTTATAGCTGTCCCAATCTCAGTGTTTTCAGCGCTTTTTTTGAACTTTTACGCACCTGGTTGGCTCAAAAAAATCCTTATAACAATCATCGACATGATGGCAGCATTTCCCTCAATCCTTTTTGGTATTTGGGGATTCTTAGTCCTCATGCCAAGTGTTGAATATTGGGCAAAGCTTCTACATCGCTACCTTGGCTTTATTCCTATTTTTGATATGCAAGTACCTGTCTATACACGCTCACCTTTTGTTGCAGGTGTAGTTCTCTCCATCATGATTATTCCAATCATCACCTCAGTCTCTCGTGAAATTTTCTCTCAAGCACCGCTCGATCGTATTCAAGCTGCCTATGCACTTGGTGCAACACGTTGGGCAATGATTAAGGCCGTAGTTATTCCACATGGTCGCAGTGGTGTGATTGGTGGAGCGATGCTAGGTCTTGGCCGTGCAATGGGAGAGACCGTTGCAGTATTTACCGTTCTCAATATTGTCTTTCAGGTCAACTGGCAGATGTTGCTAGGCGCCGGTGGAAACGTTGCATCATTAATTATCCTCAAATTTGGTGATGCAAGCCCATATGAGATAAAAGCGCTTATGGCAGCAGGATTAATTCTCTTCTTGCTTACCTTAGTTGTAAATGCAATTGCGAATTTGATTGTTAAGACAACCGGAAAGTCAGGTCGCTAATATGACAATAATCCCTACCCCAACAAAGCCATGGACGGCTTCAACAAAAGACCGCTCAATTGATGGTGCTATTTTTCTAGTTGCGCTACTGAGTTCTTACCTTCTTGTTTCATTAACTCCACTTAAAGGAAAACTTGCATATTTTGTCTGTTTCTTCCTTGCATACGCGATTTTGACGACCGGGTTCAAGGGAGTGCAGCGGGGAAATGCTGCAGCAAAAGACGCGTTGGTAAACTCTTTAGTGGCCATTGGTGCAATTGTTACCGTAATTCCTGTAGCAAGTATTTTGACAACTGTTTTTCAAAAAGGCCTACCGGGTATCAGTTTTAACCTCTTTTCGCATGACATGGCTCTAGCTACTCCAACAGATCCGCTAACAAACGGCGGTCTGTTACATGCAATCACAGGAACCCTTACCTTGATGGTGCTGGCATTGGTCATGAGTGTCCCAATTGGAATTTTGACTGCTCTGTATTTAACTGAGATTAAGGGACGCTTCACTGGCCCCATTCGTTTTCTTGTTCAAGCGATGAGCGGTGTTCCTTCAATTGTTGCCGGTCTATTTATTCTCTCAGCGATTTTGTATCCAATCACTAAAGCATATTCCGGTTTTATGGGCGCTCTTTCATTGACCATTCTGATGATTCCAACAATTGCACGTACATCTGAAGAAGTTTTGAATTTGATTCCTAATGAACTGCGCGAAGCTGGAACTGCACTTGGTGGAACACAATGGCGCACAGTTGCCATGATTGTTCTACCAGCTGCAAGAAGTGGATTAGTAACCGCGGTTATTTTGGGTGTTGCACGTATTGCTGGAGAAACAGCGCCAATTCTTCTGCTTACAGGTGGTGGCGACAAAGTTAACCCCAACGCTTTCAATGGCCCAATGGGTTCACTGCCGTATTACATCTGGAAATCATTTAACGCTGGTTCACCTGAAGCAATTACACGTGCTTGGGCTGGACTACTAGTACTTGTCGGACTTGTTCTATTCCTATTTACAACAGCACGCTTCCTCGGAGCACGAAAGGTTTCAAAATGACCACTTCACAAGAGAGCGGGAATCAAAAAATGAAAGAATCAGTGAAGCCATCTTCATTGGCAGATGTTGCTAACGCCAAAGCACCTAAAGTGCCCGGCACGGCAGCACTTGGTACCGGTCTTGAGACACGTGGCGTGCACGCATGGTTTGGTAAGCATCATGCGCTTTCAAATATCTCACTAGATTT
>Ga0194060_10000719_pt1 | contig 24074 bp, 23 predicted proteins | sample SepL225m_MetaG_FD_163427 | JGI IMG/M metagenome (GOLD analysis project Ga0194060, IMG submission 163427) | Anoxic zone freshwater microbial communities from boreal shield lake in IISD Experimental Lakes Area, Ontario, Canada - Sep2016-L222-5m | ecosystem: Environmental > Aquatic > Freshwater >... | reverse complement strand
AAGCCAATAAATACTAACAGTAAGGCATAGATTGAATACTTTGCTAGCTGATTAAAATATATCTAAATCATTACCGTTCACAACAGCTCCTTTGTATCCTTTTTGCACTTCTGCTAAAATAGTTGCTAGCGTTGCACTAAAGGTTAGTTGGTGTGTAAGCACTAATAGTTTGGGTTGCACTTGATTGGCAATAGCCGCTAATTGGCTAGAGGAAGTATGAAAAGTAGAATGATAGTCTTGCCATCTTTTTTCGCGTTTAGCCAATGCAGCTTCGGCATATACTTCATGCACCAAAATATCGCAGCCTTTGGCATTTTCAATTAATGATTCGCTATAGGTACAATCGCCCGACACCACAATTATTTTATCGGCTGTTTCAAAACGATATCCCAAAGAAACTGGCCATCCACCGTGTTGCACTTTAAATGTTTTAACCACCATATTTGAATCTTGGTAAATAATGCCATTACTTACTTCATGAACATTTACGCGATAACCCGCGGCAACACCCATTTCTAATCCATGAATACGAATAGCCATATCTTCTTTATAAGCTGCAAGCAAGTGTTTTGTCATCAACTTCAAACCCTTGGGGCCAAATACTTCTAGCGGTTCGTTTCTATCTAAGACCGCTGGGGTAAAAATAAAATCGGCATAACCTGACGTATGGTCGGAATGTAAATGCGTGATAAATAATTTTTTCAATTGCGATGCTTCTAAGGCTTTGATTCCTTTAGCAGACGCAGCAGCAGCCCTTCTAACAACACCCGGACCACAATCCACCACATAAGAAACATTGTTAACCACAATAGCCAAGGCCGGACCAGATCTGTCGGGATTAGCAAAAGGCGTACCGGTACCGAGTAAAACCAATTGAGTGCCCATAGGCTTGGTTTGCCCAATTAGAATAGATTGAACAAAAAACAGCAAGGTGCAGGCAAGAATTGTTTTTTTCATTTGGTTTATTTTACCAAGTAAAATATATATCAAGATGGGTTAAGTTATTAAAATTGTTTTATATTTCAATAACAAGAAGCAATTCTAAAACCGTTGGGCATTAAAATGAATACAATTTCACAATTAACCTATTTTAATTTTGATTTTCAAGACTTCAATATTATAAGCGTAAAACAAGGTAACAGCTTATTGATTTACAAACTAAAAAATTATCATGCGAAGTATTTATTTTCTACTTATTTGCTTTTTTGTTTTTTGTCAAAGTACCATAGCACAAGTAAAGCTCCCTGCTTTAATAAGTGATGGAATGGTTTTACAACGAGATGCCAATTTAAAAATTTGGGGATGGGCCAAAAAAGCTGAAAAAGTTACTATTAGCTTTAACAATAAAACATATAGTGCCATTACTGATGAAAATAGTAATTGGGCGGTGATACTTCCAAAAATGAAAGCGGGAGGACCTTATAAAATGGTCATCAAAGCAAGTAATGAAATACAGCTTAACAATATTTTATTTGGAGATGTTTGGTTGTGTTCAGGACAATCCAATATGGTACTCAATATGGAAAGGGTGAAAGAAAAGTTTCCAGAAGAAATTGCTGCTGCAAACTATCCAGAAATACGTAATTTTTTTATTCCAACAATAGCAGATGCTAGCAAAGTACATGAAGATCTTCCTCCAGGAAAATGGCTGGAATCAAGTCCGGTAAACGTATTAACCATGGGAGCCGTAACTTACTTTTTTGCAAAAGAAATTTATCTTAAATACCATATTCCCATTGGTATTATCAATTCAAGTGTTGGAGGAACACCCATAGAATCATGGATTAGCGAAGAGGGATTGAAAGAATTTCCTGAATCATTAAAAGCCACACTAAAATATAAAGACACCGCATTTGTAAATGGATTAGCAAGAAAATTTGCAGCACCTGTAGTTAATAATAAAATAAGAATTGAAACAGACTTAGGATTAACCGGTATCAACAAATGGTATGAAACAAGTTATGCGCCAAAAGGATGGCGCAACTATTTCATACCAGGTTATTGGGAAGACCAAGGCATAAAGGGATTGAACGGCATAGTTTGGTTTCGCAAAGAGATAGAAATACCAGCATCCCTAGCGGGTTATCCTGCAAAATTATTTATGGGTAGAATTATTGATGCAGACCAAGTATATGTAAATGGAACCTTGGTTGGCAATACTACTTATCAATATCCACCCCGACGTTACGAAGTAAAATCAGGTGTTTTAAAAGAAGGAAAAAACTTAATTGTAGTTCGTGTAACCAACACCGCTAATAAGGGTGGATTTGTTCCAGACAAACCATACTATTTAATGGTTGGAGAACATAAAATAGATTTAAAAGGAGAATGGAAATACAAGGTGGGAGATGTGTTTAATCCATTACGAGGTGGCCTTGTTGGCGGCGGAATTCCATCACAACAAAACATAGCAAGTTCCTTATACAATGGAATGATTGCGCCGTTTATTAATTATTCAATTAAGGGTGTTTTATGGTATCAAGGAGAAGCGAATTCAGGTAAACCCGAAGCGTACGCAAAGTTACTACCTGCACTTGCTAATGATTGGCGCAAAAAATTTAGTAACCAAGCACTTCCATTTATTTATGCGCAGCTTCCAGGATATATGGATATGCAATATCTACCATCTGAAAGCCAGTGGGCAGAATTACGCGAAAGCCAAAGACAAACACTTGCTGTTGACAATACAGGAATGGTAGTTACTATTGATTTAGGTGAATGGAATGATATTCATCCTTTAAATAAAAAAGCAGTAGGTGAACGATTTGCACTTTCTGCAAGAAAACTAGCATATGGAGAAACCGAATTAATTTCAACAGGACCTTTGTATCAATCAACAACTATAGAGGGAAATAAAATTAGAATCAATTTCAGTAATATAGGAACAGGATTGATGATAAAAACAGACAATGAAGATAACTTGGTTTATTTTTCTATTGCTGGTGCCGATAAAAAATTTGTGTGGGCAAAAGCTATCATTGAAAACAATACGGTACTAGTATGGAACGATGAAATTCCTGCACCGAAATATGTACGATATGCTTGGGCCGATAATCCAGATGGCGCAAACCTTTATAACAAAGAAGGATTACCCGCGTCTCCATTTAAAACAGATAAATAAATGAATGGCTTCTACAAATCAAGAAAAAATTATGAACTATCCTACCAATAAATTTTTAGTTTATCTATTCGTAGTTGCTATATCAATCATTAATGCTACTGGTCAAACTATAAGCAATCCTACTTTGCCATCGAATCAATTATTGGGCGCTAATTGGATAGGAGATGCTAAACTGCAGCCAACAATTGATTCCTTAATGTATGAAGACGATCCGGCACCGCTTTTTAGAAAATCATTTTCTGTAACCAAAAAACTAAAATCGGCAGTGCTATATATTACAGCTGCAGGATATTATAATGCATCATTAAATGGAAATAAAATTGGAAAGAATTTTTTAGATCCTGCTTGGACTAGTTATGCAAAAAGAATTTATTACTCAAGCTATAATATTACCTCGAATATATTACCCGGTTTAAATTGTATTGGCGTATCCTTAGGAAATGGTTTTTATAACCCACTGCCATTAAGAATGTGGGGGAATTTAAATTTAAGAGAAAAGCTAAGTGTTGGAAGACCAAAATTAATTGCAAAGCTGGTGTTAACTTATGCAGATGGTAAAATAGACAGCATTAAAACAGATGCAAGTTGGAAGTTTGCAGACGGACCAATTATTAGAAACAATGTGTATCTAGGAGAAGTGTATGATGCAAGAAAAGAAATAAAAAATTGGGATAAGGCATCTTTCAATGATGCAAGTTGGAGTAGTGCAATTGTTTGTGACGGACCAGGCGGTCAACTTCAAAAATCATTTTTTCCGGCTATTCAAGAAACAGAAAAGCTACAAGCCCTTTCAATTAGTTCTCCCAAAAAAGACGTATGGGTAATTGATATGGGTAAAAATTTTACTGGCTTATACAAAATAAAATTACATGGAAAGCCAGGCAATAAAATAAATTTCCGATTTGGAGAACGCATTTATAAAGATGGGCAACTCAATCCAATGACATCGGTTTGCGGTCAAATAAAATCTAAAGGTGTGGGTGGAAAAGGTGCACCAACTATTGCTTGGCAATCAGATCAATATATTTTTGGACAAGATTCTGCTATATGGTATACGCCCACATTTACTTTTCACTTGTGTCGTTATATTGAAATAACAGGACTTGCAAAAGCGCCTTCTAAAAAAGAAATTATAGGATTAATGTTGCATACAAATGTAACAGATGCAGGAAGTTTTTCTAGCAGTTCAACACTACTTAATGCTATTCAAAAAGCAGCCAAGCTAACCTTTGTTGATAATTTAATGAGTGTTCAATCTGATTGTCCGGCACGTGAAAGATTTGGTTATGGCGGAGATTTAAATGCAACAAGTGAAGCATTTATATACAATTACAACATGCATGATTTTTATAAAAAAACGGTGTATGACTGGGTTGATGCAGTGAATGATTCTAGTTTTATTGATGTGGCACCTTACACTTTAAAATATTGTGGCATTAGTTGGGAGTCGGCAGTGATTACTACGCAAGAACATTTATTAAATTATTACAACGATACTGCTATTGTTAAAGCACTGTATCAATTTGATATCAACTGGATGGAAAAAGCAGCGCGAATTAATCCCGAAGGAATCACGCACGACGGACTCGCAGACCACGAATCATTGGTAACAGTGCCAGTAGAATTAATTGGTACGAGTCATTATTTAAAATGCGCGCGAATCATGAAACGATTTGCTCAAATCATGAACGATGAAACACATGCTATTGCATTTGAAAAATTAGCACAAACACTTTCCGATAGCATAACCAATTTGTTTTGGAAAAATAAATACCAATCGCCAATTAATCGTCAAACACAATTTGCCACTTTACTTTATTACAACTTAATACCCGTCAATGAAAAACAAGCGGCAGTAGATTCATTACTCAATTCGGTTAAAGATGGAATTAATGAACATTTTACAACAGGCATTTTTGGAACAAAATATATTTTAGAAGCCTTGTCCGAAGCAGGGCATGTTGAAGATGTATACAAAATTGTTTCTAGTAAAGTATTCCCTGGATGGGGTTTCATGATTGATAAAGGAGCCACCACTTTATGGGAAACCTGGAAAGAAAGTGAGAATACTTTTTCAAACTGCCATCCAATGTTTGGAACTGTAACTGAATGGTTTTATAGATGGTTAGGAGGCATACGAGCAATGCCAAACTATCCTGGCTTTTCGAAGTTTATTATTGCCCCCTATCTGCCTGCAGATTTGTTACACGTAAATTGTAGTTATCAATCGCCCAATGGATTAATACGTTCTAATTGGATTAAAAAAAGCAAAAATGTTTATGAATTTAATTTTACTGTTCCCGCAAATAGCGAAGCATTCATAAAACTTCCTTTCAAAGATTTTAGCAAAATTTCAATAACGCGTTTTAAGAATAATAAACCAGTAACTACTAATTTAGGCGAACTAAATTTTAACTTAAAGCAAGGCAATTATCAAATAACGGTTAACACTTTGTATAATAGTTTTTAAGGGGTATTTTTGTGCATTAAAGGCTGTTTAAAACATCCATACTATGTGCTATTATAACAGTATTAATATTCAAAAAGGGAAACTCATAAAATTAGCGAAAGTAGAAAAGGAGTTAAAGAACTTCAATCTTGTAAAAGGGGTGGCAAGTGGATTTGAATATGGGAACTGGCCAATTTTAAAACCAACACAAGGTGGAAAAGATTTTGAAGTGGAATTGGCACACTGGGAGTTAATTCCTAGTTGGATTAATAATACAGCCGAACTTGCAGAAAGCAGAAATAAATTCACCACACTCAATGCTACTTCAGAAAAATTATTAGAGAGCAGGCTGTATAAAGATGCGGCACTGAAAAGACGCTGCTTGGTTTTATCATCGGGCTTTTACGAATGGCAGCATTATAAACCCGAAGGATCCAAAAAAGATATCGCTTATCCTTATTTTATTAACCTACCCACACAGGATTACTTTTTTATGGCAGGTATTTATCAGCCATGGGTAGATAAATCAACTGGCGAAACCATAGATAGTTTTTCAATTATTACCACCAAAGCCAATTCCTTAATGGCAGCAGTGCACAATAAAAAACAACGAATGCCCACCCTTTTAACAGAAGAGCTAGCCTATGAATGGATGCAAGAAGGTTTATCTGAAAAGAATATACAAGCCCTGGCAAGTTTTCAATATCCAGCAAATGAAATGCAAGCTGTAACTATTAAAAAGGATTTTAGAACAAGCATAGATCCAACAGAAAGTTATAACTATGCAGAGTTGCCCGCCGTTATTGAAGCATTAAAATAGTGTATGAAATTAGAACCAGATTATATTTTTCCAGAAATCGATGGATTTAAAGGCGAGGTATTTGATGCTTATTTAGCCGATGGATATTATCGGATGCAGCATTTAATTTTCACTACCCATCATACCCAAATAGATACCGACAGTCATCGCTTGCCCGTGTTTTGGTTACGCACTATTGTAACATCTATCAAAGAAAATAAATCAGCTAGTACTATTCGAAAAAAATGCAACAAATATACAGTTACCTATAAACAAGCAACTGTTACAGAAGAAATAGAAAATTTATATGCCTTGTATAAAGACCATGTGAACTTCAGTACAGCAGCCACTTGTAAAGATTATTTACATATGGACTTGTTTGAGAATCCTTGGGACGCATGGATGGTAGAAATAAGAGATGGTGCCTTATTAATTGCCGTAGGTTTTTTTGATAAAGGCACCAATGCTATTGCAGGCATTTTAAATATTTATCATCCTAACTATCACCAATACAGTTTGGGGAAATATTTGATTTTACAAAAAATAGACTACGCAAAAATTAATCAAATAAAATATTACTATACCGGATACATCAGTACAGCAAGCACCAAATTCGATTACAAAATTTTTCCAGACATCAATGCAATGCAGGTTTTTTTACCAGCAGATAAAAAATGGGCGCCCTATGCAAACTTTAATAAAGAATTGTTAGAAGCCTATTTTTTTAACCATATTTTGGGGATGGAGTTTTAAAGAATTTTTCCTACCTTTTATGAGAAATCTATTTTAAATTTTATAATCATGAAACTATTTACATTTTTTCTTTTCTTGCTATTTTATCAAAATATCCATGCGCAAAAAGTATTTGCTGTTGATTATTCCACACAGGCAGATGTAAAAGTGTTTGTTGTAAAATATGAAACACAAGCAGATTTAAAAGTATTCAAAGTTAAATACGAAACGCAAGCCGGAGACAATGATGGAAAATGGTTTTTTACAAATTATGCTACCCAGAGTAAAAAGAAAATATTTTTTGTGGATTACGAAACACAAGCCGATTTAAAAATCTATTTTGTACAATACGAAACACAAGCAGGTTGGAGAAATAATGGCAAGAAGCATTTAATGTATTGATAATTATTTCCTGATATAAATCTATTTTTATGAAACACGAAAGCATAGTATCATTAGAAGAATTTAAAAAGAAATTTGCACCTGCTAACAATATTAATCACCAGCATCGAAATAGATTATCTTTTACTAATAAGCTTGCGCTACTAATTACCCATAAAGTTGGAAGTATGGGATTCTTTTTTATTATCTTTTTTTGGACCCTAACTTGGTTGAGTTGGAACACACTTGCACCAATTAAATTTCGCTTTGATCCATATCCAGCTTTTGTTTTATGGCTATTTATTTCAAATATGATACAAATATTTCTGATGCCATTAATTATGGTAGGACAAAACCTACAATCTGTGCATTCCGAATTAAGATCAGAACAAGATTTTTATATCAACAAAAAGGCTGAAATAGAAATAGAAACAGTATTAATGCACCTAGAAAATCAAAATGAATTGATGTTAAAAATTCTACAACAACTTGAAACAAAAAAATAATACTAGTGCTGTTTATCTTGTAACGCCAATGCAACATAAGCATCACTTGATTTGCCGCCCCATTTAGAACCGCCACAAGCTATTACCACAAATTGTTTTCCGTTTACTTCATAAACCGATGGGGTTGCAACGCCAGGTGCGGGCAAGTCTATTTCCAAGAGAATTTTTCCTGTTCGTTTATTGATGGCCCTAAATTTTCCATCAGAAGATGCGGCGATAAATAATAAACCACCCGCCGTAACAACAGGACCACCATAGTTTTCACGACCTGTTGCAGGAATACCTTTTGCTTTCAATTCTTCAAATTCACCAAAAGGAATTTTCCAAACTTGTTCTCCGGTATTCATATTAATAGCAGCTAATGAACCCCAAGGTGGCTTAATGGCAGGATAACCTTCGACAGTTAAAAATTTATTATATCCTGTAAATCCATATAATTGTTCAGGCGCAGTAATATTATTTAATTCAGTTCCTGTATACGGTTTGTTTTGTTCTTCTTTCAAATTCAAAATATAAGATGCCAATGCATTTTTTTCTTCCATACTCAGTTTATTGTTTCCTGGCATCATCCTTCTACCTGTAGTAACCAATTGTATAAACTGTTGCGCATTGTATTTTTTTTCTACCCCAATAATCGAGGGATAATCACCGCCACCAAGCCTTTCAGGACCATGGCAGTTCATACAATATTTAGAATATGTTTTTTCGCCAGCTTCAAGATTTGTTTTTGGAATTTTTTGTTTTGGTTTTTTTTCTACCATATTTAACACCCAACTCATTTCATTGGTGTTTACATATAAAAGTTTTGTTTCAGGGTCAAAAGCAGGTCCGCCCCATTCTGCACCTCCATCATATCCTGGTAAAATAATTGTCCCTTCTGTTGAAGGAGGATTAAACATTTTTCCAGATCGATAAGTAGCAAACCTTTTTTTAATATCATTATAACTAGAGTCACTTACTATATTATTTAAATCGGAAAGTGTAAACGATTGTCGAACCAACGGTTTTGGTAAACGCGGAATGGGTTGCGTAGGAAATAAAATTTCATTTTTAAGCGGGCTAATATTATTAACTGGTATTTCATCTATAGGAAATAACGGCTTTCCGTTTTCTCTATCAAATAAAAATATTAATCCTGTTTTAGTTGTTTGCGCAACAGCATCTACTAATTTTCCATCGTGCTTTATGGTAATTAATATAGGGGCTGCAGGAAGATCCATATCCCAAACATCGTGGTGAACTGTTTGAAAATGCCAAATGAGTTTTCCAGTTGCTGCATCTATAGCTAGCAAACAATTTCCGTATAAACCCTTACCCAATCTGCTTCCTCCATAAAAATCATTGGTAGGATTTCCTGTGGGGGCGTAAAGAATACCTCTTTTTTCATCGAGACTAAATCCGGCCCAACTATTGGTAGATCCCATGTATTTATAGGCCGTACTATCTTGCCAAGTTTCATAACCAGCTTCGCCCGGATAAGGAATGGTATGAAAAATCCATTTTTGTTTCCCCGTCTTTACATCAAAGGCTCTAATATGCCCTGGCGTTTCTTCTCCAACCAGTCCACTCAAAAAGAAGAGATTTTTATACACCATTACAGGAGAAGTTGGCGCAACAAACAATTTGCTAGAATCACGTCCTAGTCCATTTGCTAAATTAATCCCTCCGTTTAATCCAAAATTTGAAATCAATTTTCCAGTTACTGCATTTACTTCTAGTGCAATTGGCCCAACTGTATAAATAATTCTTTTATCGTTTCCTTCTGCCCAATAGGTTACGCCTCTATTCATATTCACACTACTACGATGCCAAGTTTTATTAGCCATTGAATCGGCAGGATTAAAATTCCACAACTCTTTTCCAGTAGTTGCATTAATGGCAAAGAGTTTTAATTTAGGAGACACGCCGTACATGACCGAATCAATAATAATTGGGTTGCACTCCATTGGACCATAGCGTTTAGGGTCTTTTTTTTCGGAATTATAAATCCAAGCAATTTTTAAATCAGTAATATTATTGGTATCAATTTGATTGAGGGATGAATAGTGGATGTTTTCTTTTCCGCCTCCAGTAATGCCCCATTGCGTATATGTTTTGATATCGGTTTTTGCATAGCATCCGCTCATTAAAACATACAAGAAAAAAGCAGCAATAAATTGAAAACGATTCATGCCAATAGGTTTTCTTAAAGATAGCATTTAAAGTTGTTCTTCATCAGAACAACGTGCTATCTAAATTATACTAAAACCCAACTTGGTTGTTAGCCTTTTTTCTATAAATAACCAAGCCACCATTTTTCTTTGTGTGCTTGTTTATACTTATCAAATCGTAAACATATTGGGTAGACTAACAAAATAATACCAACCCACACAGCATAAACAACCCAAAGACTATAGCCATAGCCGTTCATATAAGACGGAACAATATCTGGCCCCCATGCAGGAAGTACGTTTTTCCAGCCAAAACCAGTTAATTTATACATCAGTATTGCTGAAAGATGAATAGTATAAAGATGTAGTATGTAATAAAAAAATGGTACCCTTCCAAAAGTGCTAAAGAAGTTTACAATTTTGCCATTTAGTTTTTCAATATTAGCTAATAATAAAAATGCACCCCCTAAAGTCATTAATAAATACAATAGAGAAGGAGGATATTTACTTGGATTAAAAAAGGAGATGATGTTCTTGGAGATAGAACCATAATCTTTATATGGTATAAGGTCGCCATATAGATTGGTATATCTTAAAACTAAAAACAAGCTAATAGCAACCAATCCAATAAGGGTAAATATTTTTTTGCGTTTTGTAACATCATAAGATTTGTCGTAAAAAGCACCAAAATAATATCCCAAAGACATTACAGCAACCCAAGGTATAATTGGAAAAGCAACGCTAAATTGTAAATATTTATTTATAATAAAATTATTAGGTTCATGTAAAATTGACCAAATAATGTTTCCAGGATAATGAATGTTATCAAATAAATTATGTGCGCCAATAATTACCAAACTAAATAGTAATATATACTTTCTAGGTAAGTGAATTAAACCTGCTAAAAACATCATACTTATTCCTAATGTCCAAATTACCTGGGTATTTAGTAATCCAAAATGGAAATCAAACAACCAACCAAACGTTATAATAAATAGTTCAACAAAAACCAACCAAACCCCTCTTTGTAACAAATAAATCGATAATTGATTTTTTGTTTTTCTTTTTCCCGACAAATATGCAGAAGTTCCTGCTAAAAAGCTAAATGTAGGTGCACAGAAATGAGTAATGAATCTTGTAAAAAACAAATGCAAGCTACTTTGTGTTGGATCGGTAGGGTCAAAAATATATGCAGAATAATGAAAAAAATCTCTTACATGGTCTAATGCCATTATTACCATTACCAACCCTTTTAATAAATCGATTGATGCTACCCTGTTGTTAGTGATTGATGTCATTTGATTTGCTATTAAAGATTTTTTAATAATTGTTGCAGCTAAGAAAATAGTAACAATCAAACATAGGTGATTAAAATGGTTTTACTATCTTTTTGAAAGTATTTTATATATTTAGTTACTTTTTGTAAGTAACTATTTGCTTCATACTCTAAATAATAAAATGAATACTCAAAAATTTATCAACCCGTTTGTTATTTTTTTTCTTGTTTTTCCCGGAGGTATTAGTCTGGGATTTGTATCAGTGGCCTTACCTTACTTACTCACACGCCAGGGTTTTTCAGTTGCTGAAACTGCGGGTATTATTGCTATAGGATTTTCTGCAAATCTTTGGCGGTTTATATGGGGACCCATCGTAGACATATCTCTTAGCTTGAAAAAGTGGTATTGGATAGGGTTAGTAGCATGTATCGGTACATTACTACTTCTGTGCTATGCATCATTCGCCTTTAAAGGAGTTTTGCTCCTTTCAATCATTGTTTTTGTATCGCAGGTAGCGGGAACATTTACCTTATTACCCGTAAATGGTTTTATGGCTAAGTGCATTGAAGAAAAGAAAAAAGGCATCGCATCGGGTTGGTACCAAGCTGGTAGCCTTGCTGGTACAGGTTTTGGCGGTGGTGTTGGTCTTTGGCTTTCCACACATTATAGTGTAGTCATTGCGGGAATTGTATTGTGCGCTACATGCATTGTATTTGCATTTTCAATTCTACTGATAAAAGATATTCAACATAGTACAGAGAAAAAAATATTACACGAAATAACAGGGATGGGAAAGGATGTTTTTGCAATGCTAAAAGTTCCAATAACCTTGTTTGTAATTATTTTAATAACTTTTCCTATTGGTTCGGGTGGGGCTGGCAGCCTATGGGCGGCTATTGCTCAAGAGTGGAAAATAGATGCAGATATGGTTGCATTGGTAACGGGCATATTAAGTGGGGTGGTAAGTGTTATTGGTTGCATATTGGGTGGAATTATTGTAGACAGATGGGGTATTTGGAAGGCATATTTAGGAGCTGGAGCTGTTTGCGCATTCATTACACTAATAATAGCCCTAATGCCATTACAGCCTGCTGTATATATTGGCGGTGTTCTTGTATATACATTTGGAATTGGATTGATTAATGCAGCATTTACTGCCCTTATATTATTTGCTATTGGCAAAAAGAATGTGGTAACAAAGTTCTCGCTACTAGTTTCACTCGGAAATCTTCCTAATATATATATGACAGCATTTGATGGCTGGATACACGATAAATACAATAGCCGCTATATGCTTTTAGCAGAAGCGGCTATTGGAATTTTATCTGTACTTGTTTTATACTGGTTGTTACAGAAAATGCGTCATAAAAATTTAATCCCTTCTGTGGTTCAATAGAAAATTGAGCAGAATAGCAATTACTAATTTTTAAACACTGAAAATTAGTTGAATTTAATTCTATCTCTAATTTTTTGAAAAGGTTGTTCAATTAAATAATACATAATCACTGACGCAAATAGTATTGTAACCAATGATATGAATACAACTATAAAAAATATTTGATTATGAGAATAGCTAGGGGTTAGGTAAGCATATAATTTAGGCACTGCCCAAATAATAAACATTTCGTGAAACAAATAAGCAGAATAAGAAACCTGCGCTATTGGGTAGAAAAATTTAGATGATAAAAACTTTTTTATACCATTTATAATACCATTATTTCCATAAATACAAGCGGTAATAATAAAAGCTACAGATACTGAAAATACAGGGCGCACTAGTATTTCATACCATTTTCCAATATGTATACTTAAATTAGTAAATATGGAGCTTTTCATTGGTGCCCATTCTCCTACTGGTGTAAAGGATGTTATAATTATTAAAATGACTGCTAAAATTGAAAGAACAAAAATTGCACCTGATTTTTTTTCAAAAAATGCTTTTGTTTCATCTGATTTATATACCGTTAAATAAGCTGTTGCAACGCCAGCTAATAAGCCAATATACCTTAAATGTGTTGCCACATAATATCCGTTAAACCAAGCACTCCATTCCTTAGATAAGAATGTAAAATTAAAAGGCAACGTATATTGTTTTAGAATATAAACATAATACCAAGTTAGCGTAATGGATATGGCAGATAATACAACAAAAAAGGTTGTTTTATTCCTAAATCTTGGAAAAATGAAAACCAAAAGAAAAGGAACTATAATATAGAATTGCTCTTCAATAGCCAATGACCAAGTCCATCCCATTGGTGCTGTAGAAACATAGTTATTGATGTATAAAATATTTGGCCAATACGCTAGCAAATTATCTTGACCTAAGCTTTTTAAAAAAAATAAGTTCATAAAAATTGCAGCAATATATACTGGGGTTAGCCTTAAAAACCTTCTAGTATAGAATCTCTTAAAATTGAAACTATCTCTTGTTTTAATTTCCTTAAATATGATGCCGCCTATTAAAAAACCGCTGATTACAAAAAACAAATCAACGCCAAGGTCTCCTTTTGTTACCCAATAAAACAATGGATAATCATAAACTTTATCTATGGTACTTGTAATAGCTAAGAACTGAAATAGCCAAGCATGGAAAAGTATTACCCATAATACAGCTATAGCTCTAATACCATCAATAAATGCATAGTTATTACTCGAGCGATTAAATAATTTAGTCATTTGTATTTGTTTTAATGTGGGTTTAGTTTCTTTTTGTTACCAAAATCAATATTAAAACAAAACTTTGAAATTATAAAATTGTTTTTCCACATGAAAAATATTTGAATAACTAAATTTTTAGATTGGGCAAAGATTAATGGAGGTGAATAAGTAGAAATAAAAATATTACCCTATTTTCAACTATAATATTAAATCATGGAAGTACATCACCTACACCACCCAACCCATAAAAAGAAATGGGCAGAATACTTATTAGAGTTCTTTATGCTTTTTTTTGCTGTTACACTAGGCTTTTTTGCAGAAAACAAAAGAGAAGAGTTAACAGATCTTCATAGAGAAAAACAATATATGCAAAGCCTATATGAAGATTTAAAAAGAGATACTGTTGTATTAAACGGAATAAAGAGTTTTGATAATAATCAAGTAAACAAAATTGATACTACCGTTCAGCTACTAAATAATAATATATGGAATGATAGTGCTGTTAGATTGATCTATAGTGTAAACTTAAAAACGCTAGGTAATGTACGTTTAAATTTAAACGAAAGAACATCCGCACAATTAAAAAATGCTGGAGGTATGCGACTCATTGAAAAACAAAGTATCAGTAATATAATTTCGGAATATTGGGAATTGTCTGAACGACTTAATATTAATGGAGAAGGATTAGAAGAACTCAGATTAAAAGCAAGAGAAAAATCATACTCAATTTTTGCAAATAAAAACTATGTCAATTTTAAAAATGGGCAAGTAAAAATTGATTCAAAATTAATGACTACCGATTTATATACATTAACAGAATACGCTAACAGAATTACGCATATAAGAAACACTATCTCAAATGTTAGAATGCCAATAATAATTAGGCTTCACGAAAAAGCAACTGATTTGATTAAACTTTTAAAGAAAGAATACAAGTTGAATGATGATTCGAATGAATGAATGGGTGGTTAATTATCTCCCTCCACATTTAAATTTGGTTTTATATAATAGGCAAATAGTCTATGTAAATAATGGAATGTAAGCGTTGTCTTTCCAGAAGGATAGGTTGTCATTACCATTGCTCCTCTTATTTCATTTGAGTCTATAAAATTCCATTGAGTAACTGTTGTTGTATCATATTTTCTATATTCATGGTCACTAGTTAATGTTACCTGTTTAGAGTTATCTATATAAACAGCATTATTTGTTATTGAAATAGTAGAATTTACTTCTGTTGATTTTGAAAATTCCCATACATGATTGATATATTTTCCACTATAAAATTCATTAGAAATATACTCCTGAGAGTATCCTGTTATAGATACAAGTATTGCAAATAGAAATTGAAAGTGTTTCATGATAATTAATTTAATTTCTTGTTTCAACTATTTCATCGCCCTCACAAAGGTCTTTCACCAGTTCTTCCGCTTCTTTTGAACCTAACTTTACTGCAGTTTGAAAATCGATACAACCTAATTCATCGTCATCTTCATTATCGTTGAAGAAATATGATTTTCCTCTAAGAATTAGGTTTTCTATGTTTTTATTATTTAAACTTAATGCAGTAGTGAAATCAACAATTGCTCCATAATAATCTTTATGGCGAAATTTCAATCTGCCTCTAAATGATATATTTTTTTCATTTAATGAATCTAATTGAATACAAATACTTAAATACGTTAACCCGCTTTCATAATTATCAGTCACAAAGTCTAGTAAACTTCTAAAGTGATAATATTTAGCAGTTTTAGGACTTAATCTTATTAAATCGTTGAAATCAATTTTAGACGAATCATATAAGTTTATGTCATAATAAAAGAGACCTCTACTATACTTGTAAGATAAATTGGTTGAATCCATCGTTACACAATAATTAAAATCAGTTTTACTACCTAATGTATCTTTTAATTCGAATTTCAACTTAGCTCTTTGTAAATACGCATCAATTTCGTCTGGTATATTTATTATAAATTTTGATATGTCATCAAATGCACCTTTATACTCTTTGAGGCTTTTTTTAGCTAAACACCTATTATAATATGAATCGTAATTTGTTGAATCAAGAGATATGGTAGAATCATAGTATTTAATTGCCATTACATAATTTCCACTGTCTAAACAGATGCCCCCTAATTTAAAATAGTCTTTTGCAGTCATTTGTGCAAAAGCGCCACTCCATAGTAGGCATAATACTATTGATACATGTAATTTCATGTTCGTTGATTTTGATTATAAGAATAGATTTGTGAATTGCGTTTAAAAAGTAAACGAGGGGATCAAAACACGAATGGAGTAGAGATTAAACTATAAGTGGTGCGTTTAGAAAATAAAAGTATTCATTCGCTGCATAGTGAGTTGTTAAAGGAAATTAAATTGGCAAATCTATAACGAAAGATATTTTTAGAAAATAAAACTTAAATTACATTAACACCCTTCTAAAAAACTTAACACAAGAATCCGTAATCAATATGCAACAAACTCTCTTCTTTTTAGTACTAATAATTATTATAGGTCATTTATTAAGTAAGCTATCTCTTTATAAGGCAAAATTTTATCACTCACAATTAATACCTCATGCGCTTTTGAATGACATGGTGTTTTTTCAACAATCACTAATTAATTTGGAGAAAGAAAAACAGCTGCAATATTTTGAATACCATTCATCTTATTTTAAGAGTATACTAAAAGTAAATACCTCTTTAACTTCTCCTTTGTCAATTGAATTGAAGCAAGCAAATAAATTTGTTGAATATTTTAATATGGTGCATGATTCGAATTTTGAAATAGAAATTAATAGTAACCATTCTGATGATGATGATATTAACATACCATCATTATTGTTTCAGCCATTTATAGAAAATATATTTAAGCATTCAGGGTTAAAGAGTGGTACCATCAAAATAAATATTTCAAATAAAGCATCCTATAACGAAACTTATATATCCATTCATTTAGTTTCTGATTTGGAATATAATATAAAGGTTAAAAAAAGAAAAGATTATAGTGGGATGGCAATTATAAATGGCAAAATCAATGAAACCTGCGAAGCTGCTGGTTCTGATAATTACTACGACTGTACTATTAAATATAAAAAGAATGCCAATAATCAAATGCTTGTTTCTATAACATTGCCTTCAAATTTAAAAAGCATATGAGTTTAAAATTGCAAATAGTAGAAGACGATTTTAATAGTATAAACATTATAAAGACTTATCTAACAAAGTTTAGTGATATTGAAATTGTGGCAATCTCAAACAATTTAATTTCCGCATATAACGACTTTTTATTTCATAGGCCAGATATTTTACTATTAGATATAATGCTAGGCGAAGACAATGTTTTTGATATTGTTGATTTATTTAAACCTAATAAAAAAATAATATTTATAACAGGTCATATAGAATTTTCAATAAAAGCATTACAATCAAACGCTATTGACTATTTGATAAAGCCAATTAATGAATTAGATTTTAATATAGCAATTCAAAAATCAATTAGTGAAGTAGCGGATTGTAATACGCAATACGATAATCTACTAAACACAAAACTTGCAGTTGAATCTGCCACCTATAATGATTATTATTTTCTAAAGGACATTGTTTACTTGAAAGCATTAAAGAATTACACCGAAATTTTTACGATAAATAATAGTAAAATAATAGCTAGTAAATCATTAAAGTATTTCGAAAACAAATTACCAAAAGAACTATTCTTAAGAATTCATCATGGTTACCTGATTAATTTTCATCATTTAAATCGTATTGAAAAGAACGAAGAGATGAATGCCATAATGAGCAACAACGAAAAGCTGCCAATATCATTTAGAAAAAAGCTGGACTTGTTAGAGCGGCTTAAAACGTCAAAATTTGTTATCTAAAATCAGTTGTTGTTAATTACCCATCACTTATAAAAGATATTAGAACAGTTATACATCAGTTCTATATATTCTTTATCCATCTTTTACCTTGTTGCTAATTCTAAAATGATATTAGAAGTGAGATTTCATTTTTAAAAAGCAAATAACGGTATTGAGCCATATAGCGACTTCTGAAATTACTAATTCATTGATAATTAATAAGATTCTAAACGAAAGATATCAATTAGACTCTGTTGAAGAATCTGAATACATTCCAATCACAAGCATTTTATTCCTTCAATCATCTAAAAACTATACCAAGTTTCATTTGAATGACAATCGGTTTAAACTGTCTTCGAATAACTTGAAATACCACGAAATGAATCTGCCTAAAGAATTCTTTTTTAGGATACATCATAGCTTTTTAATCAACATTCTTCACTTGAGTATGATAAAGAAAAAGGGTTCGCTATTAGCAATCATGTCGAGTGGTGATAGTATTCCAATTTCTTTCAGACGAAAAAAAGATATACTATCAGAAATTAACCAATCAATTATTATCAGAAACAAAACACTTATACTCTAAATCATTACACTTAATAAATGATTTATTACGGTTGATTTATAGATTGTAATATGCTTTAATTCATTTGGAACTTGCAACATAAATGTTTAAATATTTTGAGTTTTAAACTCAACAGGGAAACCGAAAACTGTAAAAAAGAGTAGGTATTAAAATTTATAAATATGAAAAAAACAGCAAAGAATTTATTAGTTGTATTATTAGCAACAATTACATTACTTAGTTCTTCTTGCGCTACTATTTTAGGAGGCAAAGTTTCTGATTATCAAAGAACCAAACCAACTCAAGGTCAACCTGCAAGAAAATTAAGGGTAGTTGCTTTTTTAGGCGATGTCTGCTTCGGTTTAGTACCTGTTATAGTTGACTTTGCAACTGGTGCAATATATAGACCAGAAAACTAATATTCATTTAAGTTAATCATGGGGCATTGTTTTTTTAAGCAATGCCCCATTTTACAAAGAGTATGCAGCAACAAAATAATAAGATTAGTTTTTACCAATTCTTACTTTTAGTGGTTTCTTTCATTTTGCCAATCTTTGGCCCAATTATGTATTTTATCTATAAGAAGAAACAAAACAATTTTGCAAAGTTTTGTTTGGCAGCTTCTTTAATTGGAGTTGTGATTGCGGTAGTTTATAAAAATTTAAAGTAATAAATTATTCTTCACTGAACCTATATCAGATATAAGTCCTATCAACAACAGAAAAGCTATTATATTTTTTCTAAAACAGCTCGTTTAACAAATTTCAGGACGTCCTGAACGGGTTTAAAACACCAACTAGACAGCTGCCTTGATCACGCCTTTATTAAATATTTACCTAAAGTTAAATATCTTAAAATATTTAGAAATCAAACATACGACAAGACAGAAACCTTCTTTTAAAGATTGCATGATTTAGTTAAGATGCCAATCCCCCAAAAGCCAACCACTCCTCATATTCTTCTAATTCCCTTTCAGCTTCTAATTGTTTTTGGGCTTTTTGTTCTTTTAGTCGGTTCCAGTTTTGTAGGAGTGTTTCTTCGCGGCGTACAAGTTCTAGTTGGTATTTTTCAGGACTATACTCTTGTAATAGTGCCAAATACTCTTGAGGATATTTGTTTCTAAAACGCCAATAATGTTGGCCGCTAATAAATCCTGTTGGGCCATTAATTATCCAACTACGTAATTGCAATAGGTCGTTGATATACGCACGTTTTTTCCAGGGTGTGGTTTTAATTTTGTCAACAATAAATTTAGAAACAGTAGAGGCATTTTGCATGTTCTTGTATTTAATAAATTAAAGTTACCAATGCAGAACGTAGCCTATTGGAGGACTGAAATTATTTTTATCCCTTTAATCTTTTTTTTTCTTTTTCTGTTAGTTGTTTAAAGTTTTCTTTTGAAACAATACTCTTTCCTGATTTTCTTTCAAGGTCTTGTCTGGCCTTTCCCGCAACTTTTCCTCCTGCTTTAGCTGCCTTTCTATTTTCAATAAAGCCTTGTGCATCTTTGTTTTTGGCAATTTCCGTGGTTGATGCTTCTCCAAGCATTGTAAATATTAACTCAAGGTCTGTCATATGGTCGCGCAGATTTTCGCTTAATTTTGCAAGTCCCTTCAGCTTTTTATAATCACTTGGGGCAATTCCAAAAGTTGCTTTACTTATCTCCGCTGTAAGAATTGAATATTCCACACCTTCTTTTACTCCACGATTTTTCCATTCACCAGTCAACTCATCTCTAACCGCAATACCTCTCATTCTTTTTTCAATCCACTCAGAGCTGTACCCTTTTGCTTTGTATGTTTCTCGAATTCTTTGTGTTCCAATTTCAGGGTCTTCTATTTCTTCCAAGCGCTCCGATCCTACTTGTGCTAACCAAAGTTTAAAAGGCTCTGCTTTTGAAGAAGGAATAGATTGAATAATCCTCAAAATTCCCCGAGTATTGGCAGCTTGAACCTTTCGTTTTTTTCCATCAGCGGCTTGCATTTCAACTAGGGGACAAATTGTCCCCCAGTTGGAATTTAGCTGAGCATCCCTCTTTTTCATTTTTTTTAAATAATCCTTTACATTAGATGTATCCGTCAATAATTGCACTACATCCTGAACTGAAAAATACCATTTCTGTTCACTTTCACTCCAAGAAGTCCTTATAAGACTGCTTTCAAATAATTTAATATTGCTCATTTTTTCTGTATTTAAAAATACTCGAAATCCATTATTAATAAAGCCTGTAACTCTAGTAAGCTCCGTTTAAATTACTTTACCTTTTGATTATTCAACATTATCCGTTAACCCATCAAACTTTGCTTTCATTGTTGGATTGCCGTGCGTTAATTTTTTTATGGTAAGGTCTTCGGCTTTTTCATTTGCTAGGCGCAAATTATTTTCAGACGATAACAAGGCATCTTTTGTTTTTTGTAGATGGCTAATTGTTTTATCAATTTCATCAATTGCCTCTTTAAATTTACGACTGGCTAAATCATAATTTCTAGCAAACCCTTCTTTAAAAGTGGTCATTTTATCTTCGAAATTAGTAATATCTATACTTTGACTTTTAACCAATGCAAGCTCAGCTTTATATTTTAGCGAACTCATTGCAGCATTGCGAAGCAAGGTAATGATGGGAATAAAAAACTGTGGACGCACCACATACATTTTAGGGTATTTATAACTCATATCAACAATACCTGTGTTATAGAGTTCGCTGTCTGATTCTAACATTGAAACCAGCACAGCGTATTCACATTTTTTTTCTGTGCGGTCTTTGTCTAATTCTTTTAAAAAATCTTCGTTCTTTTTTTTGGTAGCCGTTTCTTCTCCTTCGTTTTTCATTTCAAACATGATTGAAATAATTTCGGTACCAAACTCGTCTGATTCTCTATAAATAAAATCACCCTTACTTCCCGAACTTGCATCGTTGTCTTTTTCAAAATAAGCTCTTTGAAAAGCAGTTGATCGAAGCTTATTAAATTCTATTTCGCAATGTTGCTCTAGTGATTCACCCAACATTTTAGTGGAGAGCCTTTGCTTCATTTCTTTTACACGAGCAATTTCTTCGTCTTTATATTTAATGATTTCGTCCTTGGTTTTAAGTTCAGTAGAAAATTGTTGTTTTAAAGAATTTTCTAAACTTTGTTTTTCTAAATCTTTGGTTTTAACATCATTTTCTAAACTGTCTCTTTCTTTTTGAACCTTTTGAACAGCCTCGTTGATAGCCAGTTTTTTTTCAACATCTATATTGTCAATTCTTGATTTTAGTTGCGTTATTTCAGAATCTTTTACATTTAATTTTTGAGATAGGGCTAACGCGCTTTGGGCTTTAAGTTCAGTTAGCTCCCTGTCTTTATTTGTAATTTGGTCTTGCATTAAATTTTTTACAGTTGCTTCGGCCAGTTTTATGGCAGATTCTTTTTCTGTATTGGCATACGCTAGTCTTTGTTGTAATTCTTCTTCGAACTTATGGTCGTGCACCTGCTTTAAAATATCGGCATATCCAGCCTCGTCAATTTTAAACGCTTTTTTACAATGCGGGCAAATAATTTCGTTCATATCAATTCTTTTTTTGTTTTTATACCAATCTTAAAATTACCCTAATCCATTCAAACTTTAAGCGGTTTAGGTAATTATTAATTATTTATTCCCCCCAAAGCTATCAGTGCAGAACGCCACCTATTGGAGGACTAAATTTTTTAATTATTTTAATAGTTAGTTCTGCAATTTTTAAATCCTTTAAACTACTTTACACTTATTAAAAACCTCCACATGCCAATAAATAAATCTGCAGCTAGTCGGCACCGCGTCATAAACGATTGTATTATTGATAGACGCAAGCCTTATCCTACCAAAGAATATTTGGCCAAGCGTTGTTCTGAATTAATTAATATAGCTATTTCTACTTCCACTATAGAAAAAGATATTGCTGCCATGAAACTGCCGCATCCTATGGGGTATAGCGCACCCATTGTATATTCTAAATTACACAAAGGATATATTTATGGCGAGCAAGGATTTTCAATTTCTGAATTAAACCTACAAGACAATGAATGGGAGGCAATAAACTTTGCATCACAACTATTGTATCAATATAGAAACGTACCCATTTTTTCGAATTTTAAATCGGCTATTGAAAGAATCAACGCGTGCTTTTCGCTGGGGTTTGAGTTAGGCGAACCCATCATTAACCAAGCAGTACAATTTGAACGTTCGGTAGCATCAAACGGAATGGAATGGATCGATATTATTTACGAAGCCATATCAAACAAAAATGCTATCAGTTTTACCTACCATAATATTTATAAAAAAGAAACCAAATCTTATCAGTTAATTCCATACTTGTTAAAAGAACATCGCAATCGTTGGTATTTAATTGGATGGAGTAATGATAAAAACAAATACACCACTTTTGGTTTAGACCGACTTTCTGAATTAAGCATCATTGATGAAAAGCACAAACGCCGATTAGATTTTAATGCCGATGGATTTTTTCAATATGCCACCGGAATTATGGAAGGCGCTTATAAACCAACGGAGGTAGCACTTACCATCAATCACCCAATTAGTGAATTAGTATTGTTAGAGCCCATCCACGAATCGCAAAAAATAATCAGCCAAAATGCCAACCAAATAAAACTAAGCGTAAACGTTTTTGTAAACGAAGAGTTTTATTTGAAAATACTTTCTATGGGCGCTAATTGCACGGTAACCAAACCTGCATCGCTTCGTAAAAAAATGAAAGCGATAATTGAGGCAATGGGGGCTAATTACCTCTAATAAGTTCAGAACCCAAGGGTTGTAAATTATCGTCAACCGGCATCCACAAACGTCCGTCAAAGGATTGATTTGTTATTAAACGTTTCACCGTTATTTTATTACAACGAATTAATATGCCTGGTTCAATATAAAAACCAAATCTTAATCCATCCATACTTAAATGCGATTGATGGCAGGTATATACTGGACGATCAAATTCACCTAGAAAAAAATAATAGTAGTCGTCTAAACGCATGATCGAAAAAAACTGTTTTTTATTCGATTGTGCTGTTTTTTCAAACTTGCCACTATAACGGTGATAGGTTCTAAAATGGTCTTTATCGAACTTAAGTACCGAAAAACGATTCGCATCTGCCGACACTGTAAAACGATTTAACACCTCGTGCGGTTTTGAGAACCCCCAAACCAATCCGTATTGACCATATCCTTTACTGCCAAGCAGCTCAATTTCTGCATTGATAATAAAGTTCTCGCCTTTTGTAATGGGCATCTTTTTGTGGTAAAACATCCAACGTGAGTCGCTTTTGTTTTCCATCCAATAATAACTGTCCTTAATAAAACTCTTTTCTTCGTCGTCGGCTATCATTTCCCAGCCTTCGTAATGGGAGTTAAAATCGTCTTCTAACAGGGTTTCTTTTAGTAACACATCGGCTACAGGCAAAGTATAAATCATGTGGTTTGTTTTAAAACACAAACTTATAATAGCAGACCGCAGTGTATTGGAGGAGTGAGATTGGGGATAAATTATTATTCTACGCCAACCGTTATAAAACCTTTATATGCTGCACCAAATCCATAAAGTATTGTGCCGAC
>Ga0194060_10000717_pt1 | contig 24095 bp, 4 predicted proteins | sample SepL225m_MetaG_FD_163427 | JGI IMG/M metagenome (GOLD analysis project Ga0194060, IMG submission 163427) | Anoxic zone freshwater microbial communities from boreal shield lake in IISD Experimental Lakes Area, Ontario, Canada - Sep2016-L222-5m | ecosystem: Environmental > Aquatic > Freshwater >... | reverse complement strand
ATCTTTGAAGAGGACAGTTTTCAGAAATATACAAAAAAATATATTTTGATACTCAAAATGTTACGAAAGTCAAATTTTAAACACCAATGAATTCAAGGGGTGCGAGCCAAATCGGGAATTGCTGCTCAATAGTGTCAACTATGCCCTGTTCAACCACGATCCTAATCATCCATTGAGCGTTGTCAGCTCAAATCTTGCCGCCGGATATTTTCAGAATAATGCCATTGATCCTGTTACCGGTGTAAGCCCGTTGCCGATTGAGTATGACGGTGTGAGCCATGTGCTGAAAATTGTGGCACCAATCATACCGGGGGGAGCAACCAACCATATCAAGATAGGTATAGCGGATACTGGCGATCACATTTACGACAGCGGCATCTTTGTGGCCAACTTTGCTGCCGGTACCATCCCCGGCTCGGGAGTTGTTGCCACCCAACCTGGGGATTGCACTGATAATAGTGATGTTGTGACGGGCTCAACCCAGGATGAATATTTCAATTTGAAAGATGGCAACGACACCCTTTATGCCGGTGCCGGTGATGATATCGTTGTTGCCGGGAATGGTAACGACGTTGTGTATGGCGGAAGTGGTAACGACGAAATGGCAGGAGGCAGTGGCGATGACAGTTTTGATGGAGGCGACGGGCTTGCAGATACTGCGGTTTATGCTGGCGCAAGTAGTTCTTACAGTGTTGTGTATAACGCTTCGGGCAACAGCTTCTATATCACTGACTCCAATACGGGGACAGGGTCGGAAGGGAAAGATACCCTGACAAATGTTGAACAGGTCAAATTCAGTGACGGGCTCTTTACGCTGGGAGTGAACGGGTTGACACCCGCATCAAATTCCGGCACAACTCCGCCGACCAATACGCCAGGTATCGTGCTGATCAGCGGTATCGGCTCAGTGGGCAATACCCTGACGGCGACAGTGAGCGATCAGGAGGGGATCCCCGGCGCAATCAGCTACCAATGGCAGAGCTCTCTTGATCAAGGATCTTCCTGGTCAAATATTGCAGGGGCGGTCAACAGCAGTTATCTGGTTTCGGCTGGAGATGTTGGAAACCTCATCCAGGTGGCAGCAAGCTATGTTGATGGAGGCGCACAGGCAGAGTCGCCGGTCAGTCTCTCCAAATCCGTACTTGCGGCGAAATCAGGCGATTTGGTGGTGACGCTGATGAAGCTTGCGGCTCCTGCTGGTACCAGTATTATTAATCCGCTGACGACGTTGTTGAAAAATGCCGTTGATCTTGGCCTCTCTCCCACAGTAGCCGCTCAGGATATCAAGAAGGTGCTTGGCATTCCGGTGGATGTGAAGTTGCAGAGTTATGATGCCTATTCGGTGTTGCAATTAACTCCGAAAGATCCTGTGGCACTCGCTGTTGAGAAGGTGGCTGTTGAGGTTGCAATTCTGACCTCTCTCTCCGATGACGATACCGGCATGAATCTGACGCTGGCGATTCTCGGCGCAGCGGCGATGAACAAGACGTATGATCTTGCAAAACTCAATGATGTCTGCGCGATTCTTGGTGTTGATCCTCTGGGTACCCTGCCCGGTTCGGTCACGGTTATCGTTGACAGGAACAGCAGTATGAGCAGCGCGATCAAGGATGGCGGTACAGTTGCTGATATTGAAAAAGAGTGGGTTGATTTTTGTGGTATCCAGGATAAGGTCAACTCAACATCAATTGCCGATCTGAGTATCCATATCAACCAGGGGCCGGAGGGTAGTGCCACCACGGTTTTGCCGGAGGCGGTGCAGAACCAGGATTATTTGATTGCAGAAGGTGATCTGTTGCAGGGCTTTACCGATCCGGAGGGTGGTGTTCTTGGAATCGCATTGCTTCAAACAGATGGCACCGGGAATCTGCAGGCCAATCCGGATGGGACATGGTCATTTACACCCTCTGCCGATTATACAGGCCCGGTTGAGTTGACCTACAGCGTCGTTGATGGACAGGGCGGGGCGCTTGTGGCATCACAGTTATTTGTTGTTGCCCCGGCACCGATGATCAACAATGCGCCGGTGGTCACGAATACAGCAGATGCACAGCAAGGCTCGGTAACAGAGGCCGGTTATCTGGTTGCAGGTTCGGCTGCTGCCAGCGGCACTCTGACGGCCAGTGACGTTGATACCGGTGCAACGCAAACCTGGAGCATTGCCGACACCACGCCGGAAAGTACCTATGGCAGCATTGCAATCGAAGGTGCTACCGGAGTCTGGACCTATGCGCTTGACAATACCAAAACCGCTACGCAGGGGCTTCAAGAGGGCGAAACGGCCATCCAGAGCTACATTGCCAGGGTAACGGACGAATTCGGAGCCTGTGCTGATCAGACCATTACGATAACAATTCATGGCACCAACGATCTGCCGACAGTATCTGCCCCTCTTTCGACCACGCTCGTAGACGGAGATCCCGCAGTCATCCTGAACCTGCTTGCGAATGCCCATGACGTTGACCTCACTGACACGCTTCGTGTCGGAAATGTCACCTCTATCGTTAATGGTGAACTCTCTGCTTTGCCAGCAGGAGTAACGATGAACGGCAATACCCTCGCCATCGATCCCGGGAGTCCTGCCTATACTGCACTGGCGCAAGGTGAACAGACAACGATTGTCGTTACCTATCAGGTTCTTGATAGTGTTGCTTCTGCTGAAACATCTTTTGCCCCGAAAGTGGATTACGCGACAGGGACTGAGTCATGGTCAGTCATCAGTGCGGACGTGAACGGCGACGGCAAGCCTGACCTGATTGCTGATAATTTTTACAGCAATACGGTATCGGTGTTGAAAAACAATGGCGATGGCACCTTTGCCCCGAAAGTGGACTACGCGACAGGAGTTGCTCCAATTTCAGTGACGAGTGCAGACGTAAACGGCGACGGAAAGACTGACCTGATTGTTGCAAATAATGCCAGCAATACGGTATCGGTGTTGAAAAACAATGGCGATAGCACCTTTACCCCGAAAGTGGACTACGCGACGGGCTCTGCTCCCCACTCAGTCACCAGTGCAGATGTGAACGGTGACGGTAAGTCAGACTTGATTGTTACGAATTGGAACAGCAATACGATATCGGTGCTGAAAAACAATGGTGATGGTACTTTTGCTGAGCGGGTCGACTACGCGACGGGCTCTGTTCCATCGACAGTCACCAGTGCGGATGTGAACGGCGATGGAAAGTCAGACCTGATCGTTGCTAATTATGGCAGCAACACGCTATCGGTGCTGGACAATAATGGCGATGGCACCTTTGCTTCCAAAGTCGATTACGCGACAGGACTCTGCCCAATTTCAGTCACGAGTGCGGATGTGAATGGCGATGGCAAGTCCGATTTGATTGTTACGAATGGGAACAGCAGTACGGTATCGGTACTGATGAATAAGGGCGATGGTGTTTTTACCGCTCGAGTTGACTATACAACGGGATTTGGTCCAAGTTTAGTCACGAGTGTGGACGTGAACGGCGACGGCAAGCTGGATCTGATTGTTGCTAATCAGTTTAGTGATACGGTATCGGTGCTGGCGAACAAAGGCGATGGCACCTTTGCTCTCAAAGTCGACTACACGACGGGGTCTCATCCAAATTCAGTGACGAGTGCGGACGTGAACGGTGATGCCAAGCCAGACTTGATTGTTGCTAATCTGTTCAGCTATCCGGTATCGGTGCTGCTGAACACTTCGACTGGCTTCATTGGGTATCCGACTACCACGGAAACAATCACGATCACCGGCACGAACGATGCGCCTGTTGTGGATGCAACAGATGTTACCGGTGCTGCGATTGAAAGGGTCACACCAGTTGGCAATCTGACCGACAGTGGCACGATAGGCTTTACCGATGTTGATTTTGCCGATATCCATACCGTCGGCGTTGTTACGCCATCGGCAGGGGCACTTGGGACGCTGGCACCAACAATCACGGCAGATACGACAGGCACAGGGGTTGGCGGCGTTGTTACCTGGAATTACAGTGTTGCTGCCTCTGCGGTTGAATACCTTGCCGGGGGTGAGACGAAAGTTGAGACGTTTACCTTCAGCCTCCTTGATGGTCATGGAGGCAATGTCGAGCGCACCGTCAGTGTAACGCTTACGGGCATGAATGATGATACTGTTGCCCCCACCCTTATCAGCAGCACGCCTGTCGATAACGCAACAGCAGTGTCCGGTGCCAGCGACATCACCCTGACCTTCAGCGAAGCAATCCAGCGAGGCACCGGTGTGATTGAGATTCACAGCGGCTCACCGACAGGCTCGCTTGTCGCAAGCTACGACGTGGCTGCAAGCGGCAATCTCACCATCTACGGCACAACCCTGACCATCAACCCGACGGCTGATCTTGCATACGGAACCCATTACTTTGTGACAGTAAGCAATGGCAGCGTCAAGGATCTTGCAAACAACAGTTATGCAGGAACAAACAGCTACGACTTTACCACCGATGCAGCAGCTCCGATACAGCACCGCCTCACAGGAGGAGTGACCTTCTGGAAAACCGGAGTGCCTATTGCAGGAGTTACCAGTATACTGACCTCTGTGCCTGCGGCGGTTGGTACACAGCCGGTCGAATTCAAAAACATCCAGACAGCGGCAGATGGAACCCGCACTCTTGAGATCTGGGAAAACTCGACGAAAACAGATATCGACAGCTTGCAACTGGAATTTTCGTTCTCAGCCGGATCAGTTGCCACCTGGCAGGATGCTGCAACTCTGCCATTGGACTGGAACTCCCTTGCCAATACAGAAATACCGGGTCAGTTCATTCTGGGTGGCATCGGCACCACTGCCCTCGCAGCGGGCCCGGTAAAGCTTGGCACCCTGACGCTCACTGCGCCGGTCAATCCTCAGCATTTTGATTTGTCACTCAAGTTGGGAGAGTTGGGCAACGATACCGTGCCTCTGTTTGGTATAGCGTCTGACAGCATGACAACAGGCGCTGACGGGCTGTTTCAGCACCTGGCCTTGGCAGGCGGCACTTATGCACTGACCAAAGCCAGGGTCTCGGGTGTTGCAGAAGGCGACGCCATCAAATCTACTGATGCTCTTGCCGCGCTGAAGATTGCGGTTGGTATAAACCCGAATGCGGATAGCAGCGCAGTATCGCCATACCAGTATCTTGCGGCGGATGTCAACAAAGATGGTCAGGTGAAGGCAGCCGATGCGCTGAATATCCTGAAGATGGCGGTGAAGCTCGGCACTGCGCCTGAGAAAGAGTGGCTGTTTGTGCCTGAGAGCGTGGGAAGCGAGACGATGTCGAGAACTCATGTTGTCTGGTCGGACAATCCGATACCCGTTACACTGGATGTTGACCAGGAGTTGCACTTGATCGGTATTGTGAAGGGCGATGTGGATGGCAGTTGGGCGGCGTGAATGGTGTGCTGGCAAATACTTTGATGAGGATTTCTGGCTTGAAATTTTTGTTACAAAAAGCTCTCTCTCTCGGATAGATCTTCTTTTGACGGGGCGTATTTTTAAGTGCCGCGTAGGCCGGTGGTGTCTGTTTTTTGTGAGGGTATCAGTATTATTTTCTTCTGATATTATTTTGTTATTCGGTCATTTATGCTGGATATTGATCTTTCATCGTTATGATGTGAGACATTTTCATAGCTAAAAGGAGCCCTTGATGAATAGCAAAACTTCCGTTAAATCTTTTGAGAGAGTTGCAGTGCACAGTGCTCATTATTTAACGAGCGGTGGCGGCGATGTGGCTCGAAAAGGAATAAAAGCTTTGGGGAATCATGGATTGGTTCTTGCTGATGCAGGGATTGCTGATGTCGAGGTGCTGCTTGGCCGGCTTGAGCCGGGAACTGATCTATGGCGTGTCGATTCAGATGGGGATTTCAGGGGGATGCTCAGCGATGCCTTGTCGCGGGGATATGAGACACTTCATTTTCTCGGACATGGTCAACCCGGCGCAATAACGTTTGCTGGCAGGGCGTTTGCGGTTGAAGATTTTACTGCACTCTCATCAGGGCTCTTTTCCGGCAAAAGAGCCTTGCATTTCTGGTCTTGCATGACGGGTTCCGGAGCCCGGGGAAGAGCTTTTGTTGATGGAATATCGCAGGCATTTGGTGCCGTAGTGACAGCTTTCAGCGGACTGGTTGGTTCCGGGAGCAAGGGTGGCAGTTGGGTGCCTGATGTCATGTCGCACACAAACGCTGATACACGGGCACCATTTCTAAATTTGGCATCGTATCGTTTTACTCTCCCTGCTGTCGATGTGTTCAGCCTGACCACGGTCGCCACTGCGAATGGATTGGTTGTTGAAATAAGGGCAACTGCTGCAGGTGCGACAGTCAACAATATCAAGATAAATTTCCAGTATGAGGCAGCCTTGGCCACTCTTGTCCCAGTAAGTTCCCAATGGGACAGCAGCTTTGCCTCTCCTGATATAAGCCTGTTGCAGGCTCAATTCTCCTCTGTATCAAACGAGACCTCCCCAGGTCTCATTGAAATCGGAGCTGTTTCTGTTGGCACTGTTGATCTCAGTGCGGGGCAATTGCTTTATACGCTGACATTTGCTTGTGCAGAGGGTACCAATGGATTTGCCGGTGCTCTGGTTTCAGGGACGTATCTGAAATTTGATAACACTCCGCTTCTTTTGGGAACATTACCCGCGCTGAATATCGCAGATACAACAATCCCGGTTGTTACTCTGTTCAGCCCGCTCTATGGCGGCTCTTCTGCCTCCGTTGGCAACAATATTTCCCTGACATTCAGTGAGGCAATCCAGCTTGGTTACGGCGTTCTATCGATCCATAAAGGTTCACCCGACGGAGTCGTTGTTGAACATTACGATCCATCCGCTCCCGGTTCAAATCTTTCAGTTGCAGGCAAGGTACTGACCATAGATCCAACGGCAGTGCTGGAATTTGGGACACACTACTTTGTGACGTTTGCAGATGGCGCGGTCAAGGATCTTGCCGGAAACAACTATGCCGGGACGTTGACGTACGATTTCACAACAGCGTTCCAGCCTGTTCTGGCGAGCTTTGATGCTCCTGTGGGGAGTGCCCGGGAGAACACACCGGCAGAGGTTACCTTTGCAGATCTTGTCGCACGGGGAGATGAAGCAGATGTGGATGGTACGGTAACGGCATTTGTGGTCAAGGAGGTGAGCAGCGGGACGTTGTTGATTGGTGCCGATGCGTCGAGTGCTACCGTCTATGAAGCGACCACCAACAATACCATAGATGCAACACACCACGCCTTCTGGACACCAGCGCAGAATGCCAGTGGCCCCTTGAATGCGTTTACGGTAGTAGCACTGGACAAGAGTGGCATTGAATCAGCCACACCTGTTCAGACGACCGTGTCGGTGCAGGCCGTGAAGTATTCTGCTGATGCCTGGCAGAATATTTTTGATGGCACAGCATACGCCGACACGATTTATGCTGATGCCTTGGACTTGGCACACGGGGCAACAACCACACGAGATGTGATTTATGGAAATGATGGTAACGACAGCATTATTGCCGGCGCTGGCGATGATGCGATTGCTGGCGGTGCAGGTGATGATTCGATTGATGGTGGTACCGGCGTTGATAGTGTCTTGTATAATGGCTACAAGCAGGATTACATCATAACGAATCATGGTGGTGGCCTCTTTACCGTCGAGGATATCAACCTTGGTAATGGTGATGATGGTACGGATACTCTGGTGAATGTTGAGCAGCTCTATTTTTGGGACGTTGCAATACGGGAGCTGGTGGTAAGCTTTATTCCGGCATCAGGCGGTGGTGATTGGGCGCAAAACAGTATCAATGGCACGTTGAGTGATGACACAATTGACGCTGATGCTCTTGCGGTACTCTATGTGAGTACGCTGACAACCTACCGCGACTGGATTGATGGTGGAGCTGGCAATGATACCATTTATGGTGGCAAGGGTGGGGATAATATCAGGGGTGGCACTGGTGATGACATGATCAACGGTGGCCCGGACAACAAGTTTTCGAGGCTGCTTACGGAGAGCTATCACGATAGCTGGACACAGGATAACCGTGTATATTATGACGGCAAGTATAGTGAGTTTACTCTTACGCGTCTTGCTGAAGGCACCTTTGAAGTGAAGGATAACAGGGTTGTTGATGGAGATGAAGGTACTGATATTCTTACCAATATTGATGTTCTTCAATTTGGTGATTGGGTTTATGTTGCCTTGGCCCCAAGTTATTCGCTCGTTTGGGAATGGGGTTATGTTGGTGAGCAATGGAGTGCTCTCAAGGTGCTTTATGCTTACGGAGATGGAACAGAGTATGCTGATGTGATTGGTCTGTCGTCTGCTCTTGAAGGCGTTCCGCTCCTTTACCAGTTTGCAGGGAACGACATCCTTCGTGGTGGCGGGGGCGACGACACACTGTATGGTGGAGCAGGTGATGACCGGCTGGAAGGTAGGGCTGGTGATGATGTGCTGTATGGTGGCTCAGGAGATGACTGGCTGGATGGGGGTGAGGGAAAAGACGCATTCCACGGTGGCACCGGCATGGACACTGTACGTTTTGATGGCAACTTTTCTGGATATACGATTACCGAAAATAGTGGTTCTCTGGCCGTGAACAAGGGTGGTGTCAGTGAATTGCTTTATGATATCGAACGTATTGCCTTTGATGACAAGTGGTTCACTCTTGTTTCAAACTTTTATGGAACACAAAGCAGGGATTCGGGAGCGAGGAACGACATCATAGGGACTCTTCTGGGTGACAGACTTGATGCTGATGCCATGGCGCTTTCAAGCTCTTCTGCTCCAGTAACTTACCGGGACTGGATTGATGGTGATGCCGGCAATGACTCGATTGCTGCCGGGCAGGGTGGTGACCAGATTCGTGGAGGAGCGGGCAATGACACCATTGATGGGGGAGAGGTGACACTTCCGCTTCGTCTTTTGACGGCGAATTCGTTTTACGGCACCTACTCTGTCCAAAACCAGGCATATTACTCTGGTGCCTCCAAAAAATACAGCATTACCGAGGTTATTGCCGGAGCAAACGACCTCTTCAGCCTTGCTGCAGGGCAGCGCTATTTCATTGTTGAGGATACAAGGAGTGGCTCACCGGATGGCAAGGATATTCTGTACAATATTGATGCGCTTCAGTTCAGTGACAAAGAGGTGCGCCTCTCTGCGGCGGTATGGCTGTACACCACGTTACAGGATACTCCGGTGGTTCCTGCCGGTACGCCGATAAATGGCGAAGTAACATTGACTGCGGCTGACTTTGCGCCTGATCAGCAGTTGGCGCAAGTTACCTTCTATAAAAACCAGATGAGCGGCGTTTTGAAGTTGAACGGCCAGAGCTTGCTGCTGGTCGATGCACAGGTGACGGTAAACGCAGCCGATATTGCCGCAGGCAAGCTCACCTTCACCCCCACCGGTTCGGATGGTTTGCGTGGTTCGGTTGAGGTGTATAACATTGTTATGGAGGGTACGGCCTATGCTGACACTCTTGGTTATGCGCCGAATGAGAGTGTGCCTTTGGGAAGCTATGATTTCAGCGGGTCAGATCGTCTGACAGGGGGAGCCGGGAATGACCGACTTTATGGGGGTGCAGGAGCAGATACCTTCCGGGGTGACGCAGGAAATGACACCATTGTCGGTGGGACGGATCGTTCAGTATTGAGTAAAGCGCCCTGGGATCAAAATGGCTCGAATGGTTATGATGTGGCTGAGTTTTCAGGAAACTACAGTCGTTACACTCTTACCTTCAAGAGTGCGTCAGGTGCTCTTGTGACAAGTTTTGACCAGGCGGCAACAGTTATTGTTTCAGACAGCAAGAGCGACAGTAAAGGTGGAGATGGCACAGACACGCTCTCGGGTGTTGAAGTACTCCGTTTTGCTGACGGCGAAAAAAACCTTGCTGTTCTGAAGCATGAGTATTTTAATTACGACTGGAATACCGGGCAAAAGGTTATCACCAGCTATCGTTACGATGGCAGCGATTTTGATGATACGATCACCTCAACGTCAGCGTTGTACGATGAAGTACATGCCAAGGCGGGCAATGACAGCATCTCAACCGGCGCTGGTGGCGACTGGATTGATGGAGGAGAAGGGAATGATACCATTGATGGCGGAGCAAATGGAACCCGGGACCAGTGGGGCAACATTCCCGTCGATGTCGCTCAATATGATGCGCCAATGCGCCGTTTTAACCTTGCAAAGAACAGTGACGGAACAATTCAGGTTACCGATCGTCTTGGTGCTGAATTTGGAGGGCTTGGCAGCGACAAACTGATCAATATTGAGACACTCCGGTTTAATGACGGGGATGTTAGCGTAGCGGTGAGGTTCTTTCCCTATAGTCAGGGGCGGAACCAGATTTATGGCACACAGTTTAACGATCTGGTTGATGCTGATTCGTTTGCTGTGGCTCAGGGTGATAATCATAATGACCAGATTGAAACCAAAGAGGGGGATGACGCAGCTTATGGCGGGCTGGGGGCTGATGGATTCATGGATGGTGCCGGAAATGATTTTTATGATGGAGGAACAAACGGAACAACCCAGAACTCATGGGAGAACGCGGATGTGGTCGGGTTTACAGGTGTTCAGAAACGCTATAGCATTGATGTGATTCAATACAAGGATCTCGATGTCTCTCTCAGGGAAAAACTTCCTGTCACCTATTTTGATACAGAGCCAATTGTTCGTGTTACTGACAAGGTTCCTGCAGTCAACGGGGGGGATGGGGTTAACTATCTTGTTAATATTGAACGGATTCAATTTCAGGATGCTTCTCTTGATATATGGGTTACGTTTTCGACTCCAGCCACTTTAGATGATTGGAGCCGAAACTATATTCTTGGTGGTATTCTTGACGATACTGTTCATGCGGATTTATTGATAACGAATTCTCTGACTCATCGTGATTATATCGATGGTCGAGTTGGCAATGATACCCTGTTCGGAGGGGCTGGGGGGGACGAGCTCAGAGGAGGTTTGGGAGATGATCTGCTGGATGGTGGTGCCAACGGTCCGCCGGACGTGAATGGTAACTTCGACACCTGGCAGGCTCTCGATTGTGCGACCTTCAGCAACTCGATCAACCGGTACAAGATTCAGTTTTTTCGCGAAGCACTGCCCGCCGAGACAGGATCTCGTTATAATGCTATGGGCGTTGCTGCATTGGATGGCGCCTTCGTCACATCAGAGTACTTTACTGAAACAGGTATTATCGTTGTGCAGGATCTCTATGATGCGGCTCATGGTGGTGAAGGACGTGATGTGCTGCGTAACATTGAAGTGCTCCAGTTCAGCGATTGCTGGGAGCAGCTCAAGCTTCGATATCAACACTCCACCTATGATCAATCCGGCTATGTTTTAGACAACAGCACCGGTAACTGGAACTGGCAAATAACGGGTCAGGTTAATCGTCTTGAGGGTTTTGGCAGCAGATTTGGCGATGTGATGCAGGGAGAAGTCAATGCCCAAAACAACCTGTACGGTAATGGTGGCAATGATATTCTTGTCGGAGGCAATCTTCGTGATGAACTGCATGGCGGCGCGGGAGATGACACTCTTGATGGTGGGGGAAACCCGGCACCAACCTATCCATGGGATACGAGCGGCTATGATGTGGCCTATTTTGATGCCGATCGCAGTGAATTTGAGGTTATTGAGAACCTTGATGGCAGCTTTACGGTAAAGCATCTTATTCCTGCAAACCTTGGGGGACAGGGAACCGACATTGTCCGGAATGTCGAGTATCTGCAGTTTCGGGATAGTTATGAGGAGCTGGTTGTTATTGCAACACCACAAAGTTACTGGGATAACGCATCTTCAGCCTGGGTGACATACTCGAACTATCGAGGCACCAATTTCAACGACAGTGTTGCAGATACCGTTGCAGGTGGAATAAATGACTTCCAGATGCGTAACGGCAACGATACCATTATTGCTGGAACGGGCAACGACCATGTCACCGCAGGTGGTGGTCATGATCTTGTTTATCTTGATGCCACTGATAGTAATGCGCCTGGAGGCGGGGATGATCAGGCGAACCTCGGAACAGGTAACGATACGGTGTATGGTGGCACTGGATATGATACTGTCTCTTACGACGATGCGGTACAGCGCTATATCATTACTGTTCATGCCAGGTCGGGGCAACCGATTTTTGGTGGTACGACCCTTGGTGGCGAGCTGCTGGCAACATTCTCTCTCTCAGCCGCTGCCGTGAATGGTATCTACAGCAGTACACTCAATTTTACAAAGAGTTCGCTCGGCAACAGCTACGATGCTCTCACCATGTATGTCCAGGTTGCCGATACCCTTGCCGATCAATATGGCGGCGAAGGTGTTGATCAGTTGTTTGGTATTGAGCAGGTGACTTTTGAAGGTGGAGTTTTGTCTTTTGAATCTTCTCTTCACAATGGCGTGACCATGCAGACAGGTGACTTTGTTAACATGGAGAGCACTGTCGGTACCGGTGGCATCAATGGCACCAGCCTGGCCGATACCGTGCAGGGGAGTGACAGTAATGACTGGTTGCAGGGATGGGTTGGCAATGATCTGCTCAAAGGGGGATCGGGCGATGATACGCTCAATGGAGGTCTTGGTCATGATACCCTTGTCGGCGGTGCGGATAACACCTCCGACAGGAACAGCTACTGGAATGCTGGTGATACAGCACAATATGCAGGAGCGGTACGCCAGCGCATGCATATCAGTGAGAAGCTGACCGATGACGCAGGGGGCTTAATGACCGGGACAGCCGGATCTGCATACTATATCGTGACTGATCTTGCCTCTCTGATTGACAAAACAGAGACTGCTGGTCAGTTTGACTTTTCTGCCAGCAATGTGAATGCGAATGTTGGTTATGGTCAGGATATTCTTGTCGGCATTGAGCGTATCCAGATTGGCGACACCATGCTGCAGCTTGCGCCCATTATTGCTGAGTACACCTGGTCAAGCTCCTGGCGGGATGATTCGACCAATACCACTCACAGCTACGAAGTGGTGCGCACCTACATTACAGGCACTTTTCAGAACGATCTGCTGACCGGCACCACACATGGAGATGAGATTGATGGCAAGGCTGGCAACGATACCATTGATGGTGGCAATGAAACTGTCACTGTTGGTAACTCTTGGGAGATTCAGGATGTGGTGCGTTATGCAGGTGCTCGTGAACGTTACACGATCAAGGGAGTTCTTGTTGATATTTCTGGTTTAACCTATACCATTATTGATCCGGCTCATGCCACCGCGACCTCGGTGTTTGGTATTCAGATTTCGGATGTTCTGCCTGACAGCTCAGGTGGAACAGGTACTGACCTGCTGGTCAATATCGAGCGGGTTGAATTCAATGGTTCACAGCTCAGTATAAAGCCGGAGATCAATGAGTATCAGGATACCTGGAGTCAGCCGGGAGTAACGCTCAGTTACGTGAATATCCAGGGTACGGAATTTGATGATGTCCTGAACGGAAAGGATGGCAACGACGGGATCCGTGGACATGCCGGAAATGACACCTTGCTTGGTGGCATCGGAGGTGATAATCTTGAGGGTGGCGCAGGTAATGATGTGCTGGTTGGCGGTTCAAATGGCGTGCTGGCATGGCAGACCGACACGGCGTACTACAATGCAAGCATTGATCGCTTTACGGTTGAGCCAATTTATATCGACAGCAGTTATACTGTGGTAAGCCAGGGAAATGGAGCGACGGCGGCTTATCGCCTCACTGATATTCTGCCATTGAGCGATCCCGCTTCACTTGGCACAGATATTCTTGTGGGGATTGAAAACCTCAGCTTCAGCGATCGCTGGGTTTCGCTTGTGGTTAACCGCTGGTCATGGAGTGATGAGCAGGGCAATAGCTATCCCAATGCTGAAGGGACGGTCTTTAACGACATTATTTCTGAAGATGGCAGTAATTCCCGAGACTATATGAATGGCAGGGAGGGTAATGACATCCTGCTTGGTGGAGGTAATGGAGATCTTCTTCGGGGTGGTTTTGGAAACGATCTGCTTGATGGCGGAGCCAACGGCACAACAGGGCACGGGTGGCAGGACCAGGATGTTGCTGAATTCAGCGGGCAGAGGGGACGGTATTCATGGAGTCTCTTGACGACCACTGGTGATGCAACGACAGGAAATGTGACCTTGAATGGCAGCGATGTGGCCTCTGTTGCTGGTGGGGTTTTGAATCTTTCCGCCTCACTCTCTTCTGACGCTGCGGTTGTCTTGACCCTTGCATTTTCCACTGCTAACCTTTTTGGCAAAGGAGCCGGTTTTCTGGTTGTCGATTCGCTTTCGGCAGATCTTGGTGGTGATGGCACTGATCTGGTCTTTAATGTTGAGCGTTTTCGCTTTAACGATGCTGAGGTTGAACTTGGCATTCGAGCTGATGCCTGGGATTGGACCGGAGGAGGCGCTCATGGAGAGGAGCCTGATGGCAAGCCTGATTCTGTCAGTGTCATTGGCACAAGTGGGGCTGATCATGTAACATTGACGGATATCGCCACACGGACCATCAAGCCGGGTGTCGCCCTGGAGACTCAGATTGGTTATCTTGAAAAAATTCGTCTTGATGTCGATCTGAAAGAGGGTGATGACACCTATATCGGCGGAAAGGGTGGTGAATCGATTCGTCCCGGTGCGGGCAACGATTATATTGATGCTGGTCTTAATGAAGGCACAGACCAGTGGGGTGCCTCCATGCGCGACGAGGTGCGCTTTGAGGGCAAGGCTGGTCGCTATATACTTGAAGATATTACAGTAACAAGGAGTGGTGACAACTGGTCGGTGGCAAGTGACCGTGATAGTATTGCCCTGACTTCAAATTCCATCCTTGCATCTGCAAATGCTGCACTGTTCAATCTTGATCTTGCAGGGATGCAGCAGGGTGTCATGGCCATGATTGCTCATGCAGGAGCTGCAACCACAGTGAGTGGTTGGCTGGTGATCGACAAGTTGCCGGCAGATATCGAGGGGACTGGAGTTGACGCTGTTGTTGGGGCAGAGGTGCTTGCTTTCAACGACTGCTGGATGCAGCTTGCCGTTGATACCTACTATGTGAGAGATGCCGCTGACCGCAATACCATTGTCGCAGCGAGTGTGCGCGGTACCGACAGTGCCGACGCGATCAAAGGTAATGCAATCTATGACTTCAGCGGTGGTGACTGGATAGAGGGAAATGGCGGTGACGACAGGATACTGGCAGGCGCGGGAGGAGACTACATTCGTGGCGGCACTGGCGACGATACCATTGATGGTGGAGCCAATGGCACGCCGGATCAGTGGGGCTATACGCCGAAGGATACAGCACTTTATGTCGGGACATTTGACCGTTATGTTATTTCCGGGGGCACTGATGCCAGTGGACGTGGTTATGTTGCGGTCAGTGATCTTCAACTTGACGGGGGAGATGGCACCGATACTCTCTATAATATTGAAAATCTCTCGTTCAGTGATCGCTGGGTTCGACTTAGCACCGAGAGCTATGCATGGCGTGACGGGCAGACAAACAAGATTACCGGGGTCTCGATTAATGGCTCCATGCTCGCTGATCGTATTGATGGATCGCTGGATGAGTATGTTGGTCTCCCTCATCACATTCAGGGTATGGAGGGGAATGATACCCTTGTTGGTGGTTCCGGGCCAGATATTTTCTGGGGTGGCATGGGCGATGATGAAATCATTGGGGGAGATAATGGTGTCGATCAGTTTGGCAATCCGGGAAACGATGTTGTTCTCTACGATGGAATGTTTGATCGCTACACGGTCACTCTTTTGACCCAGGGGACGAAGATCTCTATTGAGGGTCATGAGTATACTGCGGGGGTGGATGGAGTTATTGTACAGGTTTCAGACTCCATGAGCATCGAGGATGGGGGCAGTGGCAGTGACACGCTTGTCGGCATTGAGGCTATCGGCTTTTGGGACAGGTGGATGCCACTCCAGGTAACAACAATATTTACTGATTTCAATGGTGACGGTAAAGCGGATGAGTCTTACCAGAGAGGTACTGATGGAGCGGATCTGCTTGTTGGAGACAAGATCAACGATCGTCTTGATGGAGGTGGAGGCAATGATACCATCAATGCCGGGGCAGGAGGAGACGTTATTACCGGGGGCGCAGGTGATGACAAGATAGATGGTGGAGCAAATGGAACTGATGCATGGGGGAATGAACTTGTCGATGTGGCGATCTATTCGGGAAACTTCTCCAACTATTCTGTGAACTCACAGGGAGGGGTGGTGACGGTAGCGGATAATCGTATAGGAAACAACAATGTGAGTGGCACGGATACCCTTGTTCATGTCGAAGCATTGCAGTTTGGTGACCGTTTTATCTCTCTGCAGTCAACGCGTGAACTGAAAGATTTCAACTATGACGGTGTGACAGACCAGATTGTTTTGCGTGGTACAGACCTTCTGGGTGATACGCTTCTGGTTGCGACGGGCGATAACCTTGTGAGCCATCTTTTTGAAGGGCTTGCCGGTGATGACAGTCTTGCTGGAGCTGATGGAAACGACCTCTTTGAAGGTGGATCGGGTAACGATACGATAACCGGCGGTGACGGAATTGACAAGGCGATCTTCAGCGGGAACACGGCGGACTATGCTATTATTATGCCGCTTGCGAATGGAGCAGATTTTTCTGTAACCCACAAAAATGGTGGAACAGATGGTGTTGATACGTTGCGAGGGGTAGAGGAGCTGATATTTGCTGATAAGGTGCTGAAAGTCATTGCAGTTGGCGAGATAGCCAGTGTTACCTCAATACTGCTGGATACCGATGGCGACAAACGGTATGAACAGACGATCTGGAGTGGTACCGACAATGCCGATACCATCACAGGGACTCTTGATATGACCAATATTATTGATGCGGGGTCCGGCAATGACCGTCTGGCAGGCGCGAACCTTGCCGATACATTTACGCCTGGAGCGGGCAATGACACCATTGATGGAGGCACTAATGAAGGGGTGGATGCCAATGGTCAACAGCTGATGGATGTGGTGCAGTTCAGTGGCAAGAAAGCGGATTTTACCATCCATACCATACAGAAGAGCAGTTTCAGTCTGACCGGAGTCGTTGAGGCGGGTGATATTTATTCGGTTGAGGTTGGCAGTCAGGTGGTAAGGTATACCGCCTTGTCCGGCGAGTCACTCTCTATGGTGGCAATCGGGCTGGCTGCGGCCATACAGAGCGCAGTCGATACTCCTTCGACACTTTTTACTGCAACAACAGATGGCGTTGGCCTCACGTTAGCAGGAGAGGATATGATCTATGCGGTTACCCCTTCGGTGATCAACGGCATCCGTCCAGCGACCGACGTTACAGGCACTCTTGTTACTAACATTACGGTCAGTGGCGCAAATCAAAGTGGAGCCTCGCTTGTGGTGAACTCGGTAACCGGTTTGTCGGTTGGCGATTCTCTTGTTTATAGTGTTACCCAGAACGCTGTGGAGGTGAATTATGGAGCATATATTATTACCTCAATTGATGCTGGAACGAAGACGCTTGGTCTTAATTCGAGTATGGGAGCCTCGCCAGCCAATGGCACAACGATCAAGGTGATGGAGGATAATCCAGATACGACGGGCGCGGTGACTGCGGCGCTCTATGACCGTTCTGTTGCGGTCAGTTCCGGGAGCGAAACAGACATTCTTCGCAATATTGAGACACTTCTCTTTGACGATCAATCATTGCAGCTCATTGCAAGCCAGACGGCCAAAGCTGTCATGACCAGCTCCGGTCTTCAGATGACCTACTATGTCAAGGGTACTGATCTGGCCGATCTGATTCATGGAAGCAGTGCCAACGAAGTATTTACGGGGGGTACTGGTCGAGATCATATTGTGCTTGGTGACAGCAGTGGTGTGGATCAAGCGCGTGGTTTTGTTGCCGGTTCTGCCGGAGACGTGCTTACGATTCTTCTTGGGGCCAATGATAGCGATGGCCTGAATGGTACGGGCATCGACACCATTACAGAGATCATGGCACGTGCAGCGCAGCAGGGCAGTGATACTCTGGTCGATCTTGGCGCGGGCAACTCTATTCTGCTTGTGGGAGTTTCGAACAGCAATCTCAACTTGGCAAATTTTGAAATAGTACATGCTGAAAACTTTTGACTGGTTGGCGGTTGATGTGATAATCACGCTCTTTTAACACTCAAGGCATACTTCCCATGGCATACGAAACCGAACACAGCCTGAGTACAGGCCAACCGAACAATTCGACAGCACAAGCCAATCTTCTCGGTGACGGAGTTGTGACTATCGGAGCGCTTGGGAGCGCAAGCGATGTCGATTATTATAAAATTGTTACTACTGGTCCATCACTGATCAATCTGAGTTTTGTTACCAGTATCACATCCAGTTCCACATACTGGAATATCGGGTTGCTTGATTCGTCCGGTCTGGATTATCTGGTATCGTCAATGCGCTCTCTTGCTGCTTCACCCCAGATTAACGGGGCAAGCCAGAGTGATACTACTCTCGATGTCAAGGGATTATCGAGCCTGCCTGCATCCGGCAGTCGATTTACAATTGCGACCTCTGGTGCCGATACAACAATCTATACTGTTATCAGTTCTTCGGCACTGAGTTCCGGCTCATCCACCCTGACTCTGGACAAGGCCGTCACATCTCCGGCTGATGGAGCTTACCTTATTTTTGATCCTGTTACTACCTCTGTTGGTGCATCAACGACGTTGCATGCACTGGTGGAGGCTGCTGGTACCTGCTACATCAGGGTTGCCAAGGCAGATGTCGCCTCTTCACAGGAGTATAGTCTCATGGCTGCAGTGACCTCTACTCTTGAGAGTGATTTTAATGATACAAAGGCTGATGCTGCGGGCAGCAACAATCACCTGCTTGAGGGGGTGGCGATGACCGGAAATCTTTCTGATGATCAGGATAAGGATGTCTGGCTTTTTACGACGGCCAAAGCGTCAGATTTTGCCATTGATTTTGCTGCGCCCGGAGGCAGCGCTGCGGCCTCCGACTGGAAGGTCACGGTAACAGACTGGAATGGACAGGGTATCCTCAACAACAACGGGGCATCAATATCTCTTGAAGCCGGGACTTCGGCATCTGCAACCATTTCCCAGGCATATAACCCTGTCGCAAGAACATATCTTGTTCTTGTTGAAGCGGCAAAAACGGGGGTCAGTACAGGAAACTATACTCTCAAAGTGAGTGGCACGGCTCTTGACCTGAACGATACGCCATTGATGACCATTGGTTCAGTCAGCTCATCAGCCAGTAATACCGTGATCAATACCGGTATCGTCAGAAGTATCCAGGCTGGCACCGACTCTTTCATCTCTCTTTCAAGCCTCTTCTCTTCGAGTGATGCCGATACTGCTCAGACACTCAGTTATGTGGTGAGCCTTGCTAAACCGGCAGGATCCGGCACTACAGGATATCTGAAAGCGGGCACTCTTTATTATGGTTTTGGGGCAGGAATGGTTTCGCCTGCGAGTATTGTGTTGAGTTCGAGCGAGATGGCTGCTGCTCAGTTTTATTCAGGGATGGTGACAGGTGACTTGACGCTTACCTTGCAGGTTCGAGACAGTTCTGGCGCCAGCGATGGTTCTGATTATGGAGCATACATGCAGCAGACGTTACGGGTGGTGAATGCTGGTTATGCTGTGAATGTATCATCGAATTCATCGATAACTCTCCAGGAGGGAAACAGCAGCAGTACCGACAGTCTCTCCATGAGTCTGGGCATAGCCCCCTCTTCGGGAGAAACTGTGACGCTCTATCTTGAGCATGGAGGAGAGAGCGCCAGTACTTTTCAATTGAGCTACAGTTCAGCGGTTTTGACCTTCAACAGCTCGAACTGGAATCAGGTGCAGAGAGCTACCGTTTTTGCCCGTGAGGATGGTCTCAAAGAGGGTACCCAGACCGGGACAGTCAGTTTCCGGGTTGTGAGCAGTGAGCCCGCGTCGGCGTTTAACAATCTTCTTGTCAATAATCTCACCTATCTTTTAACCGATGCATCCAACCATGTGCCGACCGGTTCTGTCACGGTAACCGGTATCGCCACTCAGGGGCAGACGTTGACCGCAGCAAACACGCTTGCTGATGCCGACGGTTTGGGTACTGTTACCTACCTCTGGCAGCAAAGTGCTGATGAGGTGGTCTGGAGCACCATTGCCGGATCTGGTAATGGTGCTACCCATACTCTTGCCAATGCACAGGCAGATAAATATATCAGGGCCCTTGCAAACTATACGGATGCCTTGTCAAATGCGGAATCTGTCGGGAGCAACACTTTGGGCAGTAATGGAGTCTCTCTCAAAGTCAGCAATATCAATGATGCTCCGACCGTAGCCAACACGATTGCTGATCAGGTGGTGATAACAGGGGGCATCTATAGTTTCACGATTGCCGACAATACCTTCAGCGATATTGACCCTGCCAACAGTGGTGGAACGTTGACCTGTACGGCGACACTCGATGATGGCTCACCCTTGCCCGCCTGGCTTTTGTTTAACTCTCTATCCAGAACTTTTTCCAGCGCGAATGTAACCGCATCAGCATCTTCCTCCTTTTCGGTGAAGGTGACGGCTACTGATAATGCGACACCACCGCTCTGGGTGAGTGATACCTTTACTTTGACGATAAACAGTGCCCTACCGGGTTCTCCCCGGCTTGCAACAGCGCTGCTTGACCAGACTGCCACCCAGGGAGCAGCCTTTTCATGTACGATTGCGGCTGGTTCTTTTACTGATTCAGACAATAGTATCTCTACGGTGGATACAACTGCAGCACTGGTCTATACGGCGACTCTGGCTGATGGCTCAAGCTTGCCGACATGGCTGAATTTTGCAAGCGCCAATGGGCTGTTTTTCAGTGGTACTCCGGGCAATGCTGATGTCGGATCCTTGTCGATCAAAGTGACTGCTTCGGATGGCACCTATGCTGTCAGTGATATTTTCAATATTGTTGTCGCCAATGTCAACGATCTGCCGACTGGTTCGGTTGCCATTGGTGGTACGCCGACTCAGGGTAACACGTTGACTGCCAGCAATACTCTTGCTGACATTGATGGCATGGGAACCGTTTTTTACCAGTGGCAATGGTCATCAGATGGCGCAGAGTGGAGCAGCATTCCTGGTGCCAACAGCACCACCCTTCAGCTTGCGCAAGCACAGGTTGGCAAGATGGTTCGGGTTGTTGCTGGCTATACTGATGCACGTGGCACTGTGGAGAGCAAGCCAGGCAGCGCAACAGCAGTCGTGCTGAACATCAATGACTCCCCGGTTGCAGTGGCAGATGCGGCCAATGCTTTAGAGTCGGGAGGAGTGTTGAACGGTACTGCCGGAATTAATCCCTCCGGCAATGTTCTCAGTAATGACACTGATCCAGACACTGGTGATACCAAAATGGTCAGTGCCATCAGCGGCGGTGCTGTTGCTGTTTTGCGGGCAGGCAGCTACGGATCTCTTGTCCTGAATGCCGACGGCAGCTACAGCTACACTGTCGACAATGGCAACTTTTCAGTCCAGGCATTGCCCGGCAGCACCAATACTTTGACCGACACTTTTACGTATACTGTTCGTGATACGGCAGGTCTCACCTCATCAGCAAACCTTTCCGTGACTCTTCATGGTGCAAATGATGCGCCAGTTGTTGCTGTACATATTTCTGATCCTTCTGATGTTTACGCTGGAAATTCCTGGACACCTTTACCCTTTTCAGGCAATACTTTTGCCGACGTTGATGCTGGTGATACACTGACCTATACTGCGGCGCAAAGTGATGGCTCTTCTTTACCATCATGGCTTGCGTTCCATGCTGCGACCCGTACGTTTTCGAGTGAAGGTGTTACTGTTCCAGCCGGAACAATTGTCAAGGTGATGGTGACAGCTACTGATTCAGGGGCTCTTTCGGTGAGTGATACCTTCACTATTACGGTTCAAGATCCTGGTTCTGATGCGCCAATTTTGACGACTCCGACCCCAATTATTTTTACTGACACCGGAACAGCAGATACGGTGCAGACTCTCCTTGATGCGTCAAGTACGGAATCAGGAGCGCTTGCTGCTGCTCCAGGCTCCCATGCGGGCTCAGGTGATGTTCTCACTTACGGGATTTCCGGGGGTGCTACGGGAAGCTACTCCATTGGGGGAGCGGCCTATACTTTCAGCAAGGTTGGCACATACGGAGCCCTCTATCTCAATACGGTGACGGGGGCCTACACTTTTATGCCAGATGCCCCAGCGGTCAATGCGCTCAACTCAAGTGCCAGTGAGAGCTTTACCGTGACGGTAACGGATACAGCGTTAGTTACTCCGTTAACGACCACCAAGCTTCTTCTGGTCAATGTGGTTGGTGTCAATGACACACCAACACTGGCCCCCCCTCCAATCGCATCTTTTACTGATACTGTTGATATCGATACCGTTACGACACTCATCGCCAGCGCAGCCAATCGCACAGGTTTTCTTGCGGGGCTTGATGCCGATGCTGGCACAGTCAAGAGTTATGGCATTTTTGGTGGAACCGATTCGGGTGTGAGCGTGACCAAAACAGGCCTCTACAGCACTCTTGTAGTAACCAAAGAGAGCGGGGCGTACACGCTTGTGCCTAACGCAGATGCTCTCAACGCAATTGCCTACAATACTTCCGAAAGCTTCACGGTGTTGGTCAACGACGGTATTTCTCATGCAAGTAATACGTTGACAGTTAATCTTGTTGCTGCTAATGATCCTGCGCTCAATGAGGTGCCGAGGCTGACCTCACTGGCGACGTTGAGCAACGGGATTGAAGACACTGCCTCTTCAATTTCCTTTGAGGCGCTTCTTGGAGGATCTGATGCGGCAGATATTGAAGGTCAGTCTGTCAGTTTTCGTATAGAGGCTTTGTTGAGCGGATCCCTGACACGGAATGGTGTTGCTGTGATTTCTGGAGATACCTTCGGTGCTGGTCAAACTCTTGTCTGGATTCCTGAACAGAATGCTAACGGGACGATTGATGTTGTTGCGGTGAAGGCCATTGATGCTCAAGGGGCTGTATCGGCTGTTGCCGTGCCGGTCCGAGTTGCCGTGACGGCCGTGAACGATGCGCCGACAGGCGGGGTTACGATCAGCGGAAAGGCGATACAAGGTGCTCTTTTGACGGCACACCATACGTTGGCGGATGCTGACGGGCCAGGGACGATTCATTATCAATGGCAAGCTGCAGGTATGGATATCCCTGGTGCTGTGAATGATACATATCAGCTTACGGCATCCGAAGCGGGAAAGAGTATCCTGGTAAAGGCAAGCTATACTGACGGTAGTGGTACGCCAGAAAGCGTGGCAAGCGGAGCTACAGGCGTTGTTGTTGTTGCTGGTTACAATTTTTCTGGTGTGGTTCAGTTTTGGAAAAATGGAGCTGCTATTTCTGGTGTTACCACAAGTATTACATCGTCCACCTCCATTTCGCAAAGCGATGGGAGCTACAATTTCCAGAACCAGCCGGTGGGAGATTACCGTCTTGACCTTCAAAAAAATGTCGATGGAGGTGTTACCAATGCAATTACAACCTATGATGCTCTTTCAGCATTAAAGATCTCTGTTGCTTTGAATCCAAATATTGATGGAGCTGCGGTGACTCCTTACCAATACATGGCCGCTGATGTTGATCGTAACGGAGTTATCAGTTCCACTGATGCCTTGCTGATTTTGCAGAAGGTGGTCAAATTACCTTCTGCTTTCCCAAATGAGTGGTTGTTTGTTCCTGCGACCCTTGGTTCTGCATCAATGAGCCGCTCTCATGTTGATTTGCCAATTGCCTCGATTCCTGTGACACTGGATCAACCGACACATTTGCAACTGATTGGTATTATTTCGGGTGATGTGGATGGCGATTGGAGCGCAGTATAGTGACGCATATTGCTTGACGGAAAATGTTTGCAGATGATTCATCGAAACAGGAGGCTACTATATAAACATATTATTCTATAATATCATAGAGCGTTTTCGTTCAAGCACTATCTATCAGTCAACACAGGCTTGGCTTTCCATGAACAAGTATAGTAATCCACCTTTTTTACACTTTTACGGGTATAGGTGAAACGGTTTGACCAAGCTCTTTGGCTAACCTGCGAAGGCTTCTTTTCTTGCCTTCGAGGAATTTGGCTTC
>Ga0194060_10000715_pt1 | contig 24145 bp, 25 predicted proteins | sample SepL225m_MetaG_FD_163427 | JGI IMG/M metagenome (GOLD analysis project Ga0194060, IMG submission 163427) | Anoxic zone freshwater microbial communities from boreal shield lake in IISD Experimental Lakes Area, Ontario, Canada - Sep2016-L222-5m | ecosystem: Environmental > Aquatic > Freshwater >... | reverse complement strand
GATATGTCCCTTTGACCAGTAGTAGAACATAGGGATAAATCCAGCTCCGATTGAGACTCCACTTACCCATTTGGTTACTGCATCAAGTTCTGGGATGACTTTGAAGAACATAATGGTCATGAAGAGCGCACCGATGAGTGGCCAGACTCCCATGAGCAAGAAGTTCTTCACACTCTTAAAGATCATCTTGCGGAAGAGGACGAGAACTGCGTAACCGGCGAGAGCATAATAGATCGTAATCTGAACGCCGATTGATGCAATTGCATCTCCCATGATGGTTCCGATTGATCCAATGAACTGTGAGCCAACGAAGAGTCCAAGACCGATGATGGTGATTGTGATGGTTGCAAAGATTGGTGTCTTGTACTTGTGGTGAACGGTTCCAAATTTTCCAGCCAATGTTCCATCGCGGCCCATAGAGAACATGGTGCGAGTTAACTGAATCAGCTGAGTTTCAAGAGTTGCAACTGTTGAGAGTAGGACCGCTACAACGAGCAACTTGCCGCCCATTCCTGGCCATACTTTTTGTCCAAGAACTCCAAGAATATTGGCAGAGTTATCTTCTACCTCTTTAGAGCTTAAGACCATGTTGGAACCAATGGTAAATACTTCAAAGAGAAGGAATGTGATGATCATTCCGATAAGAGCGCCTTGACCAGGAGTCTTACGTGAACCCTTGGTCTCTTCATTGAGGTTTGCTGTGACATCCCAACCCCAGAAGTAGAAGGCTGCGATGAGTGCACCTGCGAAGAAAGCTGTCGAACTTGGAATTGCACTCGGTGCAAACCAGTGCCATGAGAATTCATGGACCTTTGTTCCGTGGAAGATTGCAAGGATTGCAAAGAGCAAGAGAAGAGCAACTTCAATCGTTGACATAATTACCTGCACGGTCGCTGTGATTGTGACACCGAATGCAACGGCTGCAACCATAAGCAAGAAGAAGACAGATCCAAAGAGAGTTACCCAGGTCTTGTTATTTGCAAGTGAATCTGAGAATAAACCTAAGAATGATGAGCCTGCTGGAAGTGTTGCTGCTACCAAGAAAATTGATGAGCAGGTAAGCACTGACCAACCAGCGATATAACCAAGTGCAGGGTGAAGTCCACGACGAACCCATGCATATGTTGCACCTGCATTTGATTCGGTGCGGCCTAAATAGTTAAAAGCAAAGACGATTCCATACATTGCGATTCCGCAATAGAGAAGTGATGCAGGTCCTGCAAGGCCGACAGCTGCAACAAGCAGTGCGGTAGATGCAGCGATTGAATATGCAGGAGCTGATCCTGCGACAGCCATAACGACAGATTCAAAGAGTCCGAGAACATTCTCGGCAAGCTTGTGCTGGTGATTTTGTGGACTAGAAGTCATAGATAGGACCCGCTTTTGTAGAAGGCATCCGAAGAAGCGTGGACAGATACGGGGAAACCGTAGCAGTGCAGAAAGGTCTAGACACTAATTTCTGGCCACTTTTTTCGGGTAAGAAATATGACCAAAACTGCAAAAGTATTCCAATTGCGTCACATTTGGCGTTTTCGGCTACCGCTCTGGCTCTGACCTCCGTAGAGTTCCGCGCATGTCAAAGACCTCAAAGAAGACAAGCACGAAGGCTGCCACCAAGAAGAGCGGCCTGAGCACCGATAAGAATTGGTGGCGCCAAGCTGCGATCTACCAGATCTACCCGCGCAGCTTTGCCGACAGCAATGGCGATGGCATCGGAGATATCAAGGGAATCACATCACGTATTCCATATCTGAAATCTCTTGCACTCGATGCAGTCTGGCTCAGCCCCTTCTATCCATCAGCACTGGCTGACGGTGGTTATGACGTTGACGATTACCGTGATGTCGATCCCAAGCTGGGAACACTTGCTGACTTTGACGAAATGCTTGCAGGTCTTCATAAAGAAGGAATCCGTGTCTTTGTAGATATCGTTCCCAACCACTCATCGAATCTGCATGAATGGTTTAAAGAAGCACTTGCGGCAAAGCCGGGCTCTAAAGCGCGTGAGCGTTACATCTTCCGCGATGGAAAAGGCGTTAATGGTGAGCTTCCACCTTCAGATTGGGTTTCACACTTTGCGCCATCATCATGGACACATGAATCCACCTTTGGTGGAAAACATGGCCAGTGGTTCTTGCACTGGTTTGCGCCAGAACAACCAGACTTTAACTGGGAGAACCGCGAAGTCCAGAAAGATTTCTTGAAGACACTGAAGTTCTGGTCAGATCGTGGCGTTGATGGATTCCGTATCGATGTTGCACATGGACTTGCAAAAGATTTATCAGAACCTTTCCGCAGCATGCCTGTGCACGAAGGACTTGAACAACGCGGCAATAAGGGCAAGGGCATCTGGGGCGATCGCAATGAGGTCTTTGCAATCTACAAAGAATGGCGCAAACTCTTCAATCAATACGATCCACCACGAGTTGCAGTTGCTGAAGCATTTGTGCACCCAGAGCGCCTTCCGCTCTATGCAAGCACCAAGACTCTAGGTCAGTGCTTTGATTTCCGCTTTATCGAGACACCTTTTGAAGCAGGTGCCTACAAGGCTGCAACACAGGAAGCAATTGAGCTTGCACAGAAGAATAAATCTTCATGCACATGGACGCTCTCTAACCACGATCAGATTCGCCACGCAACGAAGATGGCACTTAATCCTGCAGTAAACCGTCGCGACTGGATGCTCTCGAACGGCACCTCATCTCCAATCGATATGAAATCAGGTACGCAGAACGCACTTGCTGCGACGCTCTATATCTTGGGTCTTCCAGGCTCTACCTATATGTATCAAGGCGAAGAGCTTGGACTCCATGAAGTAACTGATATTCCTGAAAAAGATATCCAAGATCCGCAGTACCTACGTAATCTCAAAGTTGATAAGGGTCGCGATGGATGTCGCGTTCCACTTCCGTGGACAGCATCAGGTTCCTCATTTGGATTCGGTACAGGTGGAGCACACTTGCCACAACCAAAGTGGTTTGCAGATTATGCAGTTGAAGTAGAAGAGAAGAACTCGCAGTCTCCGCTTTCTATCTATCGTAAGGCGCTCTCTATCCGTAGAGAGCTTATGACTAAGGAAGAGATTAAGTGGCATAAGACCACTGATATCTCAGTGCTGCATTACTCGCGTCCTAATGGATGGCACTGCATCACTAACTTCCGCGCAGAGTTCTATCCGATGCCAAAGGGCGAGATATTGATTTCATCTCGACCATTGGTCAATGGGAAAATTCCTGCGGGAACTACAGTCTGGTTTACAAAGTAACTTTTACTTACGCAACGCCGATAATGTCGACTGCGAAGATCAAAGTTTCATTTGGGCCAATTGGTCCAGCCCCAGCGGCGCCATAACCCATTGCTGGAGGCAAGATAAGAAGGCGACGTCCGCCAGCCTTTGCGCCAGGCAGACCCTTCTGCCATCCCTCAACAACATTTGCTAATGGAAATGTTGCAGGCTGCCCGCTCCAGGATGATTCGATGATCTTTCCTGTTGACCATGCCATCAAGATGTAATGAACTGTCAGAGTCGATGAGGCAAGAACTTCTGCGCCGGTTCCGACGATGACATCTTCTGTTGTCAGCTCTGATGGTGGCGTGCCTTCAGGCTTTGAGATTGTTGGCGCCTGACCAGCTACTGCTGAGACGATAGGCAGAACAGTTGAGTCAGATGCGCTCATTTTGATTCCTCCGAAGATTGTTAGTGCAACAAGAAGTGAAGCGAATATTCCTGCGAGTACTTTGCGAGTTGTGTTATTAATTGTCTAACTCCTTGATCAGATTGAAGTCGCCGCCACCGAGCTGGCCTTGATCGCGATACATCTCGAGCTTTGCGCGAGTATCGGCGATATCAAGGTTGCGCATGGTCAATTGCCCGATGCGATCTGTGGGGCCGAAGGCAGCGTCAGTAGTGCGCTCCATAGATAACTTATCTGGGTGATAGCTCAGCGCAGGGCCTGTTGTATTAATAACTGAGAAATCATCTCCGCGACGAAGGCGCAGCGTTACCTCGCCTGTAATTGCAGATGCGACCCAGCGAGTAAGAGATTCGCGCAGCATGAGTGATTGTGGGTCGAGCCAGCGACCCTCATAGAGCAAGCGACCTAAGCGACGACCTTCAGCATGGTAATTCGCGATGGTGTCCTCGTTGTGAATTGCCGACAGAAGTCGTTCGTATGCAATAAAGAGAAGCGCCATTCCTGGTGCTTCATAAATTCCGCGAGACTTTGCTTCGATGATGCGATTCTCGATCTGATCTGCCATCCCGAGTCCGTGGCGACCACCGATTTTGTTTGCTTCATTCATAAGAGCCACGACGTCAGTAAAATCTTTACCATTAATTGCAACAGGGCGTCCCTGAACAAATTGAATCCTGACATCCTCTGAAGCGATAGCAACGGATGAATCCCAGAACTTCACACCCATGATGGGGTTGACGATTTCGATAGATGCGTCAAGATTTTCTAGATCTTTAGCTTCATGGGTTGCACCTAAGATATTTGCATCAGTTGAGTAAGCCTTTTCGACGCTATCGCGATACGGGAATTTGTGAGCGACCAGCCACTCAGACATCTCTTTACGGCCACCAAGTTCGCGTACGAAGTCTGCGTCGAGCCATGGCTTATAAATTCTCAAGTTTGGATTTGCAAGCAAGCCATAGCGATAGAAACGCTCGATGTCATTGCCCTTATATGTTGATCCATCGCCCCAGATTTCAACGTTGTCATGCAACATTGCGCGCACAAGCAAGGTGCCTGTTACTGCGCGGCCCAATGGAGTTGTATTGAAATACTGTTTTCCGCCTGAGCGAATATGAAATGCACCGCAGGCAATGGCTGCAAGACCTTCTTCAACCAGTGGCGTCTTGCAATCTACAAGGCGTGAAATTTCTGCGCCATACTCTTTTGCGCGCACCGGAACAGAATCAATATCTGGTTCGTCATATTGGCCGAGATCTGCGGTGTAGGTGCAAGGAATCGCTCCCTTTTCGCGCATCCATGCCACAGCGACAGATGTATCGAGGCCACCAGAGAATGCGATACCGACCTTTTCGCCGACTGGAAGGGATGCTAGAACCTTGGACATAGTGCGCAGTCTAACGGTTCACGAGTGTGGCAAGAGCAGGTTTTACTTTCCAGAGATTGAGCATCTCGTCATATTTGCGCTCTTCTGCTGCATCTGGTGCGGCACCGGTCTTCACTGCTCGAATCATGAGATTGCGCGGAGTGTGCTCTCCCCCAATAAATTCGATTGCCTCAACGCGATATCCGCACAGTTTCATGATCTGCATACGAAGTGCATCGGTCAATAAATCTCCTAAGCGTTCCTTCATAATTCCATTGCGGGTAATAAGTGACCATGGTTCAGGAATCTCATTCATCTGTGCCTGAAAATCATGATGGCAGCATGGAGCAATCAGAGCAAGGCGCGCATCTGTATTAATTGCCCAACCAATCGCATCATCTGTTGCTGTGTCGCATGCATGCAGAGCGATAGCGATATCTGCGCCTTTCAGAGTTGTATCTGCAATCTCTTCTGCACGAAATTCGATTGTTGCAGAGATACCGAGCTGCTTAGCAATTTCATTATTGCGATCGCGGGCTGCAGAGCGCACATCAATTCCGATAACTGTGACTGGAATATTCTGGCTTCGTAGATATTGATGGGCCGCAAAGGTGAGATAGGCATGGCCGCAACCAAGATCTGCAATGGTCAGTGGGCTCTCGTTGGTGGGTTGGTGGATATGTCCTGCGGATATTGCAGATGTCAGCGTTGGAACAAGTAGACGCAGAAATTCCTCTACCTGAAGATACTTATCGCTCATACTTGGCTTTACCTTGCCATCAGCATCAGAGATTCCGATAGCAATCAAGAATGGATCTGATGGATCTAGTAAGCGTTGTTTAGTGCGATCGTGAGAGAGATCTTGTTCATTCTTCGATTTTTCACGATGAATAAGCGGCTCGCCCTTCTTTGTGATGCGAAGGCTGAGGGATCCATCGGTATGTTCCAGCAAGATGTTGGCATAACCACTGCGAATTAATTCAGCAAAAGGAGCCTGCGCGGGCTTGTAATTCTTTGTCGTCATCTGGCGACCATCGCTATGGCTTACCTGAATATGTAATCCATCTTTGAGAGCAATCGGGCGCATATCGACACGGTCGTGTTCTGTCTGCATATTTCTACGACGGCCAGATAAGACAACGCGCACTAAGGATTCGGGCTGAGCAAAGAGTGATTCACACTCTAGAAGGGCATCTTCTAGTGGCGATTGACTCATGGAGACGAGTTTAGTCTTTGCTTACGGGAAGTACGACCACGATCGCCAACCCGCCGAGCTCGCTCTTGCGTAGCGATAAGGTGCCTTCGAGTTTCTGTATTACTGCAGACATAATGCTCATTCCTAAACCAGAACCGCCCTTGTCGCGAGATCGCGATTTATCAAATCTAGTGAGTGAGCGAATATCTTCCTTGTAGGCGGATTCAGGTAATCCGGGACCCGCATCTTCAATCACCAGCTGTGCGTTTTTACCTTGCTTGAGAAGCGAAATGTTTACGGCGTCATCAGGTGCTGTGTGGCGCACAATGTTGGCTAGTGCATTTTGAATAAAGCGAGAGATGTAATCGCGTGATGCTTCAATGGAAATATCGTCAGCGATTGCCATTGTGACTTTTCGCTGTGGATTTAGAGTTGTGAAATCAGTTCCGTGCGCTTTGATAATCTCGCTGAAATCAATATCTTCGATATCGCGGGCTCCGCTTTCACCTAGCTCGGCAAGAAGCAATAGATCACGCACAAGAGATTCCATGCGAGTGATTTCAGTACCAACGCGATCAAATGCACGCGCCTTATCCGAATCTTGAATCAGCTGGCCCTTGCTGAGCATTTCAACGTAACCCTTGATCACAGTCAGCGGTGTGCGTAGCTCGTGGGAAGCATCGCCTAAAAATTCTTGCATACGTGCAAGGGATGCGCTCTCGTCTCGACGATTAATGCGCCTGAAGTAGAGGAAGAGAATGAGCGAGGCGATGCTGTCGAGGGCAAAGGTAAAGAGAGCAAGAGATCCAAGATTCGATCTGAAATTTGCATCTATCGCTTCCGTCGATTCTGCAATCAGTATGTAGTCGCCACCTTCTACCAGGACAGCGCGTAGTCGAAATGGTGATGGCCCTGGGATTCGTAGTGGCTTGCGCGTTGCATCTTCCACAATAGGAAAATCAGGGGCGCCTAAATAAGTAAGTGAAGACTCATTAATAATCGTTTCTTGTCCGTCATGAGTCAGAAATGTGAGAGTGATATCCAGGCTTGATTGTTCGAGAGCATAGAGAGCAGCACTCACTGGCTGCAGGGGGTTTTCATATGCGCTCTGTGCAACAAAGTTAAGTGAGGCATCAACTTTGTGAATCTCGCTATTTTGTGAGTGAAGGACGGAGAAACCACCTACACTGATGGTGATTAAGGTAAGAAGGAATATCGTGACAAAGCTAATGCGGGTAGATGAAGAAAATTTCACTTCTTCTCCGCTTGAAGCTGGAATCCGACTCCTCTGACTGTACGTATGCCTTCAAAACCATCGCGGTGTAACTTCTTTCGAAGGTATGAAATATAGGTATCTACCACTGTGCTTTCAGATTCAAAGGTAATTCCCCAGACTTCATCGAGTAGGTATGTCTTACTTAAGACACGGCCCTTGCTCTCGAGAAGTACGTGAAGCAATCGAAACTCGGTAGGAGAAAGTTCAATACGTTCTTCGTTAAAGGTCACTTGATGGGAATCGCTATCGAGAGTGATGGGGCCACACGATAAGTTTTTTGGAGTCGCTATGGTGAATTGCGAGCGTCGCAGAATCGCCTTGATGCGCAAAACCAACTCTTCAAGACCAAAAGGCTTGGTTACATAATCATCTGCGCCGAGAGTAAGGCCGCGGGTGACATCAGCACGATCTGCGCGCGCGCTGAGCATAAGAGCTGGAGTGTTATCGCCAGCGCCACGGATGCGTTCGATAAATTCAAAACCATCCATCATTGGCATATTGATATCGACAATAAGTAAATCTGGCTTTGTATTTCTGAGAAGAGTCTGAGCAATCATCGCATCGGCTGCGGTTATTGTTTCGAATCCAGCTAATTTCAGAGCATCACCGAGCAAATCACGGACTCCGGCCTCATCATCGATAATCATTATCAACTGGCTCATGGCTATACCCTGCCATGCGTGGTCCATCTTTACTACCAATGAAGCGCCACGCACACGGTGCCATGAGGACATTCACAGAATATTCACACAACTATGGATTTACTATTGAGCCATGGAAAGAAGCGAAGGATTGATGCGACCTGTAACTATTGCTGCAGCTCTGATCATCTCTCTTACCTGCATCTCTGTTTCGCCATCAATTGCCGATCCTTCTCCTTCTCCTTCACCGACAGTTGCACTTGATTCCTACAAAGTAGCTCTTGAACAATACAAACACGATCGAGATGTTTTCATGGCTGCGTTGCGCGACCGTGCCAACAAGATGCAGAACATCAATAATGTATTTAAGGCAGCTGTTGATAAAGCAAATAGCGATGCTCGTACCGCTATGCCAGCTGCTACAACTCCTTTACAAAAAACAACTATCTCTTCCATTCGCCGTTCAGCTATTGATGCAGCTATCAATGCGCGCGATATCTCGATTGCAGGACTTGGCCCAATGCCTACTCCACCAGTTGAACCAGTTCGCCCAGAGAAGCAGCAATCAAACAATGGCAAAGGCGAGAAGAGCAGGCGCTAATTAATCTTCGATATCTACCTTCATATGTCTTAAGGTATGTCGATCATGTTGCTTCTGCTTCTCATGAATTCTACGGATCTGTAACTCAATAGCGGCTACTGCACTATCGAATGCGGCAAGATCATTGAAGCCAACTTCTTCAGATCGTAAGAGTGGTCCAGATCCATGTGAGGTAATAACTACTTTATGTGAATTTTTTCCCTGTCGAGGGTTTGCTTCATGTGTGATTTCAACTTCAATACGTTCAATCACCACACTAAAGCGTTCCATGGAGCGAAGCTTTTCTTGGGCAATTTCCCGAAAGTCACTTGCGAGTTCTGCATGTCGAGTATGAATAATGATTTCCACAAGTTCAACAATGGCACGACAACTGCGGAAAGGAAAGAGCTAAGTAGGACTTACTTAAGCGGAAGTAGGTAGACCGCAAAGGTAAGGATTGCAGCTAATCCCAAAGATTGAAGCAAGATAATTGCTGCCGTTTTGCGATCAGCAGCAAGGGATGCTTTATCCACGACCTTAGACATTTTTCCAAGACGAGCAAAGTTAAATGTGCCCATAAATCCAAATGCTAAACAGAACTTTTTACGTGATTGCACGTAGCCCACTGAGAAGATTGTCAGAGGCAAAAATATTCCCAATCGTATGGAAGGAGAAGCCTTCGTTGAGATAAAGCCGATAAGTGCGCTGACGCTCAGTGCTAATCCTATGAGAGCAACAATCTGGCGCTGGCGAATCTCAGCCTTGCCGATATTGCATGTTCCCGGAATGTATTCAGATACAGACATTATGCATCTTCGAATTCATCTTCATCGATCCAGGCATCAGTTGCTGTCTCATCCTGTTTTTCAACCCATGAAAGAAATGAACCCACTGCACGGAAAGCAAGAATGGCCACCGTAATACCGGCGAGGATTCTACGAAGTGCTTTCATAGGGATAAAAATACTCCACTTACTGCGAGTTCGCCTCTTTTAAGCCTTTGTTAAAGCAGTGTCGATATCAGCCCAGAGATCTTCAACATGTTCGCACCCAACGGAGAGACGGATGAGATTTTCAGGAATGCTCTGGCTTTCTAGTTCCCAACGTCTGCGACGTTCCCAAGTGCTTTCTACTCCCCCGAGACTTGTTGCATTAACAATAAGGGACGCTCCATTACAGACACGTTCAGCAGCTGCGGCATCACCCTTAATTTCAAATGAAATGATTGCGCCAAATCCTGGATAGCGCACGTTCGATACTGACTTATGGGCTGCCAGTTTCTTGACGAGTACCGCAGCGTTAGCTTGAGCTCTCTCAAAACGAAGTGGGAATGTGCGAATTCCACGCAATGCAAGCCAGGCATCAAATGGACCAGCAACAGCCCCAAATGATTTGCGCGCATCAAGCAGACGGGCATAGAGCGCAGGATCCTTAACAGAGAGTGAGCCAAGGATGACATCGCTATGGCCAGCCAAATACTTTGTTACTGAGTGCATCACAACATCGGCGCCAAAGGTGAGTGGTTTCTGATTCAGTGGCGTTGCAAATGTATTGTCAAAGCCCACACCTAAATTTCGCTTCTTTGCTTCTCCGATAATGACTGCAACCTCTGCGACACCAAGCCCTGGATTTGTTGGTGATTCGACCCAGAGAAATGCAGCACCTTGCAACTGCGAAATCACTTCTTGTGTATCTGTAATATCAACAAAACGTACGTCAAGGCGTCCATCTTTATGATGTCGCTTCAAGAGTGACATCGTGCCGCTATATCCCTCGTGAGATGCGACAACCGGTGCGCCATGAGGCAAGAGCGAGAAGACTGCAGTAATTGCTGACATTCCAGATGAGAACAAAATCGTTGAATCCGCTTCTTCTAATGCGCTAATGGCATCCTCAAGTGGATTCCAGGTTTCGTTTCCAAATCTGCCGTAACTGATCGGACCATCTGCGACAAAAGTTGAGTTGAGTGAAATGGGAAGGTTAATTCCTTCACCCGCTACATGCGGTGGTCGCCCGCTAGAGATTGCAATTGTCTCGGGGCGAAGGTCATCAGCTGCCATGCCCTAAGAGTAATCGTTACAGCAGAACTGTGGCGAGGCGATTGAAAGCCTCTTCAAGAATTTCTGGGCTGGTAGCGAAATTTAATCGAACAAATTGTGTTGATTGGACTCCAAATCGAAGTCCTTGAACGAATGCAACCTTGCCTTTCTCGCGCAGTACCGCCGATGGGTCTTCGCCCAAGTTGAAGGAGGTGAGATCGAGCCACGCAAGATACGAGCAATGTGGAATTCGATATCCAACACCTGGCGTCTTGGATTCAATGAGAGATGCCACAAGATTGCGATTGTGATCAAGTTGAACCATCAGAGCATCAAGCCATGGCTCGCCCTTTTCAAATGCAGTAACGCTGGCGAATGCGCCTAGAAGGGAAGCTCGGTAGTGCGTTGCTGGGGCAATCGCATTGAGACTCTCGTGAACCTGCGCATTCTCAGTAACGATAATGGCGCATTTGAGTCCGGCAATATTCCACCCTTTACTTGCAGCTGTAATGGTAATTCCTACTTCACGAGCAGTTTCAGATACTGCAAGAAAGGGAGTAAAGGTGTGTTCGGCAAATGTCAGAGGTGCATGGATTTCATCACTGAGTAGATAGACGTTGTGCTTCTTGGCAAGATCAGCAAATCGAGAAAGTTCTTCGCGGGTGTAAACGCGGCCCAGTGGATTGTGAGGATTACTAATGAGGTGGGCCTTAATACCTGATGCATATGCCTTTTCGATTCCATCCCAATCAAGAATCCAGTTACTTCCATTGATCTGTGTCTCTGATTGAGTCAGTGGGACATCTACTTCAACTAGGTGAGTCTCTTTGCACCATGTGAAGAAATTTGGATAGATGGGAGAGTTAATTAATACCTTATCGCCAGGTTTTGTAATGACTCGCAATACTTCGACAATTCCAACGCCTACATCGGCTGCGATGCGAACCTGAAGTGGGTCTACATCCCATCCCCACCGGCGCTTTGCAAAGCCAGCAAACGCTGTACCCATTTCAGGAATTGGCCCAAGGTAGCCAAGATCAGAGTGATCAATCATCTCTCGCAGAGTTTGGCGAATGGGATCGGCTACCGGAAAATCCATTTCAGCCACAGGTAGCGGAAGTACATCTTTTGGAAATGACCGCCACTTTTCACTGCGATGTGTCTGCAATTCGCTGAGATCTAAAGCCCGGAAGTCGCTCATGGACTTAGTATGTCACTGTCAATAAAGTTAATCTATGGTTTCAGAATCGCAGATGAAGAAGATTGCCAAAGAGATATCTTCACGCGACGCACGGCTAGCACGGGTAGTTGAGGCGCACCCTTTATGCACTGTCGGCCGTAATCCAAAGCCTGTAACTCACTTTGAAGCTCTTGTGGAATCAGTAATTTCACAGCAATTGGCGGTGAAAGCTGCGGACACAATCTATGGCCGCGTGAAAGAACTCGCTCGCGGTCGCATGGTTCCTGGGCGTATTGCAGAAATAACAGAGTCACAGATGCGTGCTGCAGGTGTATCTGGTGCAAAGTTTAAAACAATTCAAGGACTTGCCGATGCAGCAATCACAAAGACGATAAAGATTAATTCTCTACACGAAATAGACGACGATCAACTGATCTTCAATCAGCTCACATCTCTCTGGGGAATCGGTCCATGGACAGTTGATATGTTTATGATGCATCAACTTGGACGCCTTGATATCTGGCCTACAGGTGACCTTGGAGTACGGCGTGGCTGGGAGAAGATTTACTCGCTTAAGAGTGAGATTGAACCCAAGGCGCTAGAGAAGAAGGGCGAAAAATTTCGTCCCTACCGGAGCGTTGTCGCTTGGTATTGCTGGCGAGCGCTTAGCTAACTACAGCTGGAAATGCCACACCCGTTGAGGAGTGACAGTCATACCCGTTGGGATTCTTCTGCAGATACTTCTGGTGATACTCCTCAGCGAGGTAGTAAGGAATACCGTCGGCGCTCTTGATTTCCGTGACAATCTCACCGATTCCTTCGCGAGTCAGAGATGCCTGATACACATCGCGAGTCACTTCTGCCTGCAAAAGTTGTGATTCAGAGGTTGTGAAGATTGCACTGCGATATTGCGTTCCGATATCTCCACCTTGGCGATTAAGAGATGTTGGATCATGCATCACCCAAAACTCTTCGAGAAGTCGTCGATATGTCACAACTGTGGGATCAAAGGTCACTTCAACCATTTCTGCATGGCCGGTAACACCTGTGCAGACTTGTTCGTATGAAGGGTTAGCTCTCATTCCACCCATGTAACCAACGCTTGTTGCGGTAACGCCTTCAATATTCCAGTAGCGACGTTCTGCGCCCCAGAAGCACCCTGTTGCAAAATAAGCTTTCTCTGAACTGTTCATAGTCGGATAACCTACCCTTCTACCTGCGCCCCCGTAGCTCAGGGGATAGAGCACTGCCCTCCGGAGGCAGGTGCACAGGTTCGATTCCTGTCGGGGGCACGCGATATAAATCACCTCAATTATGGAAATCTCTTTCGCTTCCCTGTTGTTTATCTAAGTAACAACAGGGAGAATTACTCTCTTGCGCAGTTGGTTGTGCGCACATTCACCAACTGTTTCGAAGGGAGTAGAGCCATGGACTGGAGACATCAATCCGCTTGTCGCGATGAAGATCCCGAACTCTTCTTCCCCGTCGGAAATACAGGCCCTGCCATTACCCAGATCGAAGAGGCGAAGAAAGTCTGTAATCGCTGCATCGTCAAGGATGCCTGTCTTGCGTGGGCTCTTGAATCAGGTCAAGATGCCGGAGTCTGGGGCGGACTTTCTGAAGATGAGCGTCGCGCCCTCAAGCGCCGTGCAGCACGTAATCGTGCACGTCTAGCAGATAACTCACACTCTTAATTTTTAAGCAGTCACTTACACGTTTGGAAATGTAAGTATCGCTCTGGTCTCTTTCTCATCTGTAATCAAAGATAACGTTCCGCGCAATTCATTCTCGGTCAGCGTGCGAACTATCTGAAGTCCAAGGTTGGGTGAGGTTGAAATATCAAATCCATCAGGAAAACCAACACCATCATCAGAGATAGTTACTGAAACTTCGCTGCCTTCTATTGCCGTGTGTATCCCCAGCGCAGACCCTTCTTCAGCTAATCCATGTTCAAGTGCATTATGAATTAGTTCGGTGATAACTAGCGCTAAAGGTGTTGCAATGCGCGGTTCAAGAGAGCCAAGCTTTCCGGTGCGCTCAATGTGTAGTTCGCTCATACGCGGGCTGAGTTCGAGTGCATGAGATACCAAGCTATCGAGAACCTCATCGAAGGCAACGGATGAATCCCTGCTGCTCGATAGCGTTTCATGCACCAGCGCGATGGATGCAATGCGGCGCACAGCTTCATTGAGGGCCGCACTAGCTCCTGGATCTTCAATGCGACGTGCTTGCAGTCGAAGGAGCGCCGATACAGTCTGAAGGTTGTTCTTCACGCGGTGATGGATTTCCCGAATAGTTGCATCTTTTGTTACCAGTTCACGTTCGCGACGGCGAAGTTCGGTAACGTTATTGAGCATCACGATTGCACCGATGCGGTCTTCACCTTTGCGCAAGGGAAGGACTGTGAAATCAATAGTTCCGCCAACATTCTCGATTTCTACACGCTTCAGTGATTTACCTGTAAGCCCCATTGCGATCGTTTCTTCCTGTGCATCCGGACGAATTCGCGCGAGTGATTCTGCAACGTCGCCTAGTACATGGCCTTCTACTTCACTGACCCATCCAAGACGGCTAAATGCTGAACGTGCATTGGGGCTTGCATAGGAAACAACGCCATTGACATCGAGGCGGATTAAACCGTCACCCACGCGTGGTGCGGGGTCAAAAAGTGATGCTGCATCGGGATATGGAAATGATCCTTCAGCAATCATTCGATAAAGATTATGTGCAATCTCGCGGTAGTTAAGTTCGAGTCTGCTGGGTTGACGCATTAACTCTGAATCACGGTGACGTGAAATAACACCAATCACATGGCTATCAAAGATCACTGGGATTGTCTCTTCCTTCACCATGTGATCGCCCATTGGTTCAGGCTGGGTATCGCGGACAATTTCGGCATCAGATAAAGCTTGATCGATATATGGGCGAGAGCCATGTGTGATCTCATCGCCGATAACATCGAGCGGAAAGAGAGTCGCTGCAGTAGTTGGACGGATATGAGCAACTGCTACATAGCCAGTTGGCCAGCTCTTAAAATCTTTGCGTAATGGAACCCAGAGAATGAGATCTGCAAAGGAGAGATCAGAGAGCAACTGCCAATCGGCGATGAGCTCGCGTAATCGATAAATTTGCTCAGGAGATAACGGACTTCGGTCGCGTACATACTCTTCAATCGATGCCATATGAAATTACCCGAGCCAGCCCTGAATATTTTCGGCAATCTCTTGTGTGGCAAACCATGTGAGTTCTTCCCCGTCGCTTGAGACTTCGAATAGGCAATCAACGTTCTCCCATACAAGTGGAGCTGATAACGAGACAGACATATCGTGGCTTTCGGAGATGATGGTGGCGGGAATTTCAAAGGCCAGCACGCATGCAACACCTGAATCTGCTGTCTTCATATCAAGTGCATCTTCGGCGGCAACCATGGAGAGTGTGTATTCAATCTCTTCATCATCAAGATCTTGGTTATCGACAATAAATTGAGAAGTAGGAGCATAGATATCGGAGACATCGAAGGTGCCGGATGCAAGAAACTCGTGCACCTCTTTGGCAGTCATTGCCACATATCCACGCATGAGCTAAGCCTATAAGACGTTATGAGATTACTTCACCGGCAATTCGAGCTATCGCCTTGCGCAGCAGACTCTTCTCATTTGATTCAAGAAGGGTCATCTGCTCACTTTCGGCTGCATGCAGGCTGCGAGCATCGTGAGGTAATTCGAGAATTCGACGTGGACGCAAAGGCGTGACTAGCTTTGAGAATTTTTCACTCTGGCCACCAGATCGCTTCTCCAGCGGGCGCTGTGTATGAAGGAATGAGATTGCAGGTTTGATGGAATTTGTAGCAAGCTCCACAGTAAGTGATTTCAGCCTCTCAATTCCTAAATGATCGCCAACTGAAAGAAGAATGAGTTCGTCGGCGAAATTACTTACCCAGATAAGTGCTTCACTCGACCACCGCCTGCCAGATAAATTTGCAGCAAGATCGCGCACAACGCCGATATCGATAACAACGCAATCGAAATCAGAGATAGTCCGATCAAGTGATTCAATACCTTCAGAGATTTCTGCGCGAGTGATTTCTTGCGCCCACAACCCAGGTGAAATCTGGCGAGGGTGGCTACCTTGCTGCAGGCCACGTTGTCCAAGGAGCGCTGCAATAGCAGGTGCATATGCGTGTGCATCAACGAGTGCGGTCTTCTTATTTAGTGAAGCAATTTCTGAGGCGAGATTGATTGCAAAGGTTGTACACCCAAGTCCTCCTGATATTGAACCGATAGCAATCACCTTTGCTCTCTTTGCAGATTCTCGTTGCAGCTGCGAACGGATGAGGGGAGTTCGCAGAGTTCCACGCATGAGAGCAATCAGAGTAAGAGAGGAGTCAGGTACGGAGATTGCATCTGAATACGTAGAGTGATCATCTGCTGATGATTGGAAGAGAATTACCTGCTTTGTAACCTTTCGAAGATGCGCAAGTATCTCTTCAGTCAGCCCATCGCAATCCGTCGAGATAAGAAGTACCCACTGCGAGCTCTCTTTATCCTTCAAAAATGTAAGTAACGATTGGCAATCGAGGGCCCGAAAGTTAATGCTCCACCCTTGCGAATAGAGAGTGCTTGCGATAAACCCTTCAGATTCAGGGCTGCGAATCGCGGTGAGAGCAATCTGCGGCTGAGGTTCAGCCATGAGATTGCACAACTACCAAACGACCGCTGGTAGTTGCATCCAGCAGATCTGCCACGGCCTCTCGATCTATCGAGATTGTAATAGCGACCTCTCCCCCAAAATTTGAACCTTTTCTATCTAACGATGTAACGAATACTCCACTTGCAATGTGATGAGGTTGCTCTGGAGCCTCACTATTTTTTGCATCATGGAGTTGAAAGATGGTGACTACATCTCCTGCTGCAACAGTTGAGGGAATATCTACCGACCTGACGCTGACACTGATCTGTTGGTGGGTCATTGCTTGCGAGTCATCAGTCAGAGCAGAGCCCTGCAGTAATTCGCCAGTCGATAGCTTTCGAAGAGTAATAGAACCGATGGGGTTTGCTTTTTGTGATAGGTATCGCGCAGATGAAGCGCCGAGTGATACTGATTGAAAGCCGAGATCACTTGCCTCAAGTTGAGTGCCGGCTGCAACTGGGCGCATCACTACCCAAAATTTCTGAGTGTGGTTTGCAGCGATTGACATTGCATACGATGCGATAAGTGCTGCCAGACAGAGTGCGATTGAGACTAGGAGTCGTGAGTAGGAAATCTTCTTGGAAGGCATGCGGCGCAGAGTAAAGAGCAGTAGAGATGGATGAGCCTGCTTATTCACAGTACTTCTAAAGTGCTATTGGAATTAGCACTATCGAATGATTTGCCGCATGGAACAGAGTTGCACCATCCATCCATGACAACAGAACCTCAAGAGATCACAACACAGGTACAGCGACCTTGGATGCAACTCATTTCGAGCACTGAAGATCCAGCCTTGTGGAGCCATCCCGTACTCGATCTCTTTGCACCTCCACCACGTGAAAAGTTTGAACAGAAAGCCAAGCTCTACCTGGTGCCTTCGACATTTGGCGAAGATCTCGAGGCAGATGAGATGCCGGTTCCTACTTCGGCATCCGAGTTGCCAGATATACATATGTGGACGATGAAGTTCATAGTAAGTGTTGTCGAAATCTGGGGCGGAAGAAGACAACCCGCACAATTAATTCGCTGGTGTCACCGCGTGATTTATATGGAGCTATTAAAGAAATCTGGAACGCAATCTGAGATTGGCAAAATCAAGAGTATTCATCAATCACAACCACTTGATGGAATCTGCGAGACGACAGCTTTAATTCGCTATGGCAATCGCCTGCGCGCAGTTGTGATTCGATTTGAAGGTGTGGATGGTCGATGGCTCTGCACCGCTTTGGAGATGATTTAGCGAGAGTAAATTAAGCAGCGCCGTGGCAGCGCTTAAATTTCTTACCTGAGCCACATGGACATGGGCTATTGCGCGAAACATCAGTTGAAGTTGCGACACCGTTCTCATCAGCCGCTGTGTATTGAAGCTTCTGAGCCTGGGCTGGCTTCTCTTCTACTCCGCGAGCTTTAACTTCTGATCCATCACCTTCGATGGTGACTTCGACATTGAAAACTAGGCTTGCAAGCTCTTCCTTAATTGCATCCATCATCGCAGAGAAGAGTTCGTAGCCTTCACGCTGATATTCAACCAATGGATCGCGTTGTGCCATCGCACGTAGCCCAATACCTTCTTGGAGGTAATCCATCTCGTAGAGATGCTCACGCCATTTGCGATCGAGAACTGAGAGTAGAACTTTTCGCTCGAGTTCGCGTAAAACATCTGCACCTAGCTCTTCTTCGCGAGCTTTATATGCCTTTGCAGCATCGTCAATAATGCGGGATTCAAGGAAATCAACATCGAGAGCTGCGGCAGAACCTACTTCAGCGATGATCTGCTCTGGAGTAAATGAGATTGGGTAGAGCAGCTTGAGCGCTGTCCATAGTTGATCGAGATCCCAATCTTCGCCATACCCTTGTTGCGATGCGGCATGAACATATGCTGAAAGTGTGTCCGCAACAAAGTCACTAACCTGCACGCCAATATCTTTTCCTTCAAGTACCAACCTGCGTTCTCCGTAAATTACTTCACGTTGGCGGTTCATGACATCGTCATACTTCAATACATTCTTACGAATTTCAAAGTTCTGTGCCTCTACTTGGGTCTGCGCAGATCGAATCGCATTAGAGACCATCTTGGATTCGATAGGTTCATCTTCAGGAAGACCAGCTGCTGCAAGTACTCGCTCAACGATTCCTGAGTTAAAGCGACGCATCAAATCATCTTGGAGTGAGAGATAGAAGCGTGATTCGCCGGGATCGCCTTGGCGGCCAGAACGACCACGTAGCTGGTTATCAATACGACGTGATTCGTGGCGCTCAGTACCTAATACATAGAGTCCGCCGAGAGAAACAACTTCTTCATGCTCTTTAGCAATGGCATCTTTCTGCTTAGCAATTTCTGCAGGCCATGCAGCTTCGTACTCAGTTGGATTATCAACGGGAGAGATGCCACGACGTTGGAGTTCAAAGTCAGCCATAAATTCTGGGTTTCCACCGAGCATGATGTCGGTTCCGCGACCTGCCATATTAGTTGCAACGGTGACTGCGCCTTTTGTACCAGCGCGAGCAACAATCGCTGCTTCACGTTCGTGATGCTTGGCGTTGAGAACTTCGTGAGGAACTCCAGCTTTCTTTAAAAATGCAGAGAGTTCTTCTGACTTTTCAACACTGACGGTGCCCACAAGAACTGGTTGTCCCTTACGGTGGCGCTCAACAATGTCACGAGTAACGGCTGCAAACTTTCCAACTTCTGATTTGTAGACCAAATCTGATTGATCGATACGTTGCATATCGCGGTTTGTAGGAATTGGAACAACACCGAGCTTGTAGATCTGATGGAATTCAGATGCTTCAGTCATCGCTGTACCAGTCATACCTGAAATAGTTTGATAGAGACGGAAATAATTCTGCAGAGTAATAGTTGCAAGGGTCTGATTCTCATCCTTGATTTCAATGCGCTCTTTCGCTTCGAGGGCTTGGTGGAGCCCCTCGCTGTAGCGGCGCCCTGCAAGCATGCGACCGGTGTGCTCGTCGACAATCAATAGCTCGCCGTTCATGACTACATAATCTTTATCGCGCTTAAAAAGCTCTTTGGCGCGGACAGAGTTATTGAGATATCCGATGAGCGTTGTATTTGCTGCCTCGTAAAGGTTTTCAATCTTGAGGAGTTCTTCAACTTTAGTGACGCCTTCTTCAAGGATGCCAATTGTCTTCTTCTTCTCATCGACTTCGTAATGCTTATCGCGGTCGAGCTTGGTGGCGATATTGGCAAATTCTACGTACCACTTGGTTGCCTTATCTGCGGGTCCACTGATGATCAAAGGTGTACGAGCTTCGTCAATCAAAATTGAGTCAACTTCGTCAACGACAGCAAAGAAGTGTTCGCGCTGCACGCAATCTTCGAGGGACCATGCCATATTGTCACGTAGGTAATCAAAGCCAAATTCATTATTTGTGCCGTAGGTAATATCTGAAAGGTATGCAGCGCGTCGTTCTGCAGGAGTCATGCTGTTGAGAATGACGCCAACAGATAATCCGAGGAAACGGTGGATACGTCCCATCCATTCGCTATCGCGCTCTGCGAGATAGTCGTTTACGGTAACAACGTGCACGCCTTTGCCAGCTAGCGCATTGAGATAAGAAGGAAGTGTTGCAACGAGAGTCTTTCCTTCACCAGTACGCATTTCTGCAATGTTTCCGGAGTGAAGTGCAGCGCCACCCATAATTTGAACGTCATAGTGGCGTTGTCCAAGGGTGCGCTTTGCGGCTTCGCGCACTACTGCGAATGCCTCAGGCAGAATGTCATCGAGAGTAGAGCCTTGTGCAAGGCGGCTCTTAAATTCTGTGGTCTTTGAGCGTAATTGCTCATCAGAGAGTGGAGAGATTGAACTTTCGAAAGCGTTGACCTTGTCGACGATCTTGCTGAGGTCGCGAAGAATTTTTCCTTCGCCAGCTCGCATGATGCGATCGATAATTGAAGCCATCGGTCTACCTTCCACTTGCTCTACTGCAGGACGCTAAATCAACCCTCTTATACTAGGGGTTCGGCGACGCAGGCAGTTACGGCCGCTGCCACCTCAATCCCCTTCTCGCGCAGGGCGCGTGCAGCTTCACTGATAGTCGCCCCAGTTGTGACGAGGTCGTCAATCACAAAAGCCTTTCCATTGAGGTATTTCAGAGAAGTCAGAGCCCCGTCGATATTTATAAATCTATTCTTTGCATCCAGTGATGATTGATCTCGAATGACCCGTGTGTGCCGCAGATTTTCATATGTCGCAAGCCCGGACTGTTCTGAAAGTGCATGAGAAAGATGAGTAATAAATTGTCTACCCCGAAGACGTGCGACTGCTTTTCGAGATGGGATGGGTACCAAGAACCCTTGGCCTTGATCCTTGATGCAATATCGAAGCGCATGCATGAGCGCCCCAGTAATCAATGTATCTGCGCCAGAAAGTCCATTCTCTTTTGCGGCCAAGATAACTTTTCCGGCTATTGGTGAATAAGGGATTGCAGAATAAATGGGAAAATGTGGTGCGCTATGTGACCATGTGCGATAGATATGCGGGTGCCAATACCGTCTACACATCGAACAAATAGTCAGTCCGAGCGCAGAACAACCAATGCATCGGCTAGGAAATATCAGTTCCTGAATTGAGAGAAGGCTCTTCACTCACCGAGTGTGGTGGAAGCACTATGTGAAATTAGAGATAGAAATTTTCTTGGTGGAAATCTTCAGGAGTAATCTTGATAGGGCGAGCATTGATGGAATCCCCTGCTACGCGTGGAAGCGTGAGTACAAAGTGCGCACCTTTTCCGGGTCTTCCCCACGCATCGAGCTCTCCATTGTGTAGCCGCGCATCTTCGAGTGCGATAGAAAGACCTAAGCCCGTTCCCCCGCGTACTCGTGCTCGTGAAGGGTCTGCGCGCCAGAAACGATCGAAGACTCGGATCAACGCTGATTCATCGAGCCCAGAACCACGATCTCGAACGCCAATACCAACCTCTGTCTCAGTTGCAACTATCGTGACGACAACTTCTTGATCGTCGGCATGATCGAGGGCATTAGAGAGAAGATTGCGCATAATTCTTTCCACGCGGCGGATATCTGCCTTGATCGGAACAGTCTCAGATTCAGTTTCGATGCGAATTCCAGAGTCAGTATCTGTATCTCCTAGCTCAAAGTCCTTGATGCAACGTTTAACTAGATTCACTACATCAAACTCAGAAGGTTCAAGCACGGCAACTTCGGCATCAAATCGGCTGACTTCGAGGAGATCTTCCAATAGTCGTTCAAAGCGCTCAATTTGTGCGGACAAGAGTTCTGAGCTTCGTGAGACAACGGGGTCAAAGGATTGACGTTGATTATAAATAACTTCAGATGCCATGCGAAGCGTAGTCAGAGGAGTACGAAGCTCGTGAGAAACATCTGATACAAAACGTTGTTGCACGCGCGAAAGATTTTCCAGTCTAGAAATTTGTCTCTCAATTGAAAGCGCCATCTCGTTATAGGAGCGCGCCAAGGTAGCCATCTCATCTTGAGAGTTGATAGCCATTCGCTGGCTAAAATCGCCTTCAGTAAATTGATTCGCGATGCGCGCTGCTTCACGAACAGGGCGAACAACCTGTCGTACAACAAGGAATGTAATCAGTGCGATGAGAAGAATGAGTGCCAAGCCGGTAAAGAGTAAAGAGTTTTTAATGAGCTCAATAGTTGCTTGCTGATTGCCTAGCGAAAAGACAATATACATTTCATACATTCCACCAGAGGGAATATTTACTCTCTTGCCCACTACTAGAGATTGTTCTTCAACTCCAGATTTCTGCATGATCTTCGCATAGACATACTTGACTTCACCGCTCTTGGCAATCTGCTTTCTGAGCGATTGAGGAATTGACTTAGGAACAATGAGGTCCGATGACATCTCATATGAGTTTTTTGAACGAGTTGTGGTTGCAGGACGCAAGAAAACTACTTCTCGGCGAGCTTCTTTCACAACTTGCGTTGTCGAATTAACAATAATATCTGCAAGAATTTTCTTTCGTTCTTCAACAGTTGAGTTTCTTGAGATGACCAACTTATATTCAGCATCAAAGAAGGTAAATTTTGATTCAGCAAGTGAGGACGTCAGGGATGCTGATTGAATTCCATCTGAAAGTCTGGAGAAGAGCGCCGATCCTGCTAGTAAGATAACGCCTAGCGAGAGCACGACAGTTGAGAGAATAACTTTTGTCGCAAGCGATTGCGCAAGCGCCTGTCGAATACTTCTCATGAAGATTCTGCCCGTTTACGCTGGGCCGCCCGCCTTATAACCAACTCCACGAACTGTCATAACAATTTCAGGATGTTCAGGATCATGTTCGACCTTTGAACGTAGGCGCTGTACGTGGACATTGACTAAGCGGGTATCTGTGCTGTGACGGTAACCCCATACTTCACTCAAGAGCGCATCGCGAGTAAATACTCGTCCTGGATCTTTAGCAAGGGCCACGAGGAGATCAAACTCGAGTCGAGTGAGCTGAATAAGTGTTGCACCACGTTGAACCTCATGTGCAGTTACATCGATGACAAGGTCGCCAATTGTGAGTAGCCCTGTAACGTCAGCATTTGTGCGACGTAAACGAGTGCGAATACGAGCAATGAGTTCAGCCTTATCGCGAAAGGGCTTCTGCATATAGTCATCGGCGCCAGCTTCAAGACCGCGCACAATATCTTGCGTCTCACCTTTTGCACTGAGCATCACAATAGGAACCATTGATTCCTGTCTAATTAATCTACAGACCTCGATGCCATCTATTCCTGGCAACATGACGTCGAGTAAGACGAGGTCTGGAGGATTATTTCTAAATACCTCCAGCGCCTCATCTCCACGACTTACGAGATCTACATCAAAGCCTGAACTTGTGAGAACAATTCCAAGCATTTCTGCAAGGTCTTGATCGTCATCGACGACCATAACCAAGGTCATTTATGAACCGTGCTCCCAAGAGTTGAGGTACATATCTTGTGCAGGTGTAAGCACATCGATACGACCACCCATTGACTTGAGCTTGAGTGAAGCGACTTCCTTATCGATATATGTAGGAACTTCGTGAACACCTGCAGGAAGATTCTTTGCTTCCTTAACAAGGTATTCAGCAGTCAGTGCCTGATCAGAGAATGACATATCCATTACTGATGCTGGGTGACCTTCTGCAGCTCCAAGGTTTACAAGACGTCCTTCAGCTAGGAGAAGAAGACGGCGGCCATCCTTCATGACGTATTCATCAGTCTGGTGACGCATCTTTTCATTCTTCTTTACTGAGTTCTGTTCGAGCCATGCAACATCGATTTCGATATCGAAGTGGCCTGAGTTGGCCATGATTGCGCCATCCTTCATGACTGCGAAGTGTTCGTCGCGAAGTACATCGCGGTTACCTGTGACAGTGATGAATACATCGCCAACCTTTGCCGCATCAACCATTGGCATAACGCGGAAGCCTTGCATCATTGCATCAAGCGCCTTTGTAGGATCGATTTCAGTAACAACGACATCTGCACCCATGCCC
>Ga0194060_10000713_pt1 | contig 24183 bp, 20 predicted proteins | sample SepL225m_MetaG_FD_163427 | JGI IMG/M metagenome (GOLD analysis project Ga0194060, IMG submission 163427) | Anoxic zone freshwater microbial communities from boreal shield lake in IISD Experimental Lakes Area, Ontario, Canada - Sep2016-L222-5m | ecosystem: Environmental > Aquatic > Freshwater >... | reverse complement strand
GCGCTGGAGCAGGTTTACGGCCGGCACCGTGCTGATACGCAAAAGGTCAGTGGCGTCTATGCCGCGGCCTATGACTCGGAAGGGGACAGCATGGACTTCTGGGAAAGCCTGAAGACTGATATCAGCGCTTTTGCGCAGACCTACGGGCGCCGGCCGCGCGTGATGATTGCCAAACTCGGGCAGGACGGGCACGACCGTGGCGCCAAGGTGGTGGCCACCGCCTTTGCCGATCTCGGGTTTGATGTGGACATCGGCCCGCTGTTTCAGACACCCGAGGAATGCGCGCGCCAGGCCATCGAGAACGATGTGCATGCGGTTGGCGTTTCGACCCTGGCCGCTGGCCACAAGACCCTGGTGCCGGCCATCATCGCGGAGTTGAAGAAGCAGGGCGCCGATGACATCGTCGTGTTTGTTGGCGGCGTCGTGCCGCGGCAGGACTATGACTTTTTGTACGCTGCCGGTGTCAAGGGGATCTATGGCCCCGGAACGCCGATCCCGGTCAGCGCCCAGGACGTGCTGGCACAGATCAAGAAGGCCTTGCAGGCTTAAGCCACGTCATGCCCGGCATGAGCTTGTTTGAGTCCATTGTTCATGGATCGGCGCTTACGCAGCGCCGCGCCATCGCCAAGGCCATCACCTTGCTGGAATCGACGCGCGCCGAACACCGGACGCAGGCCGACGCGCTGCTGAGCGCATTGTTGCCGCACACGGCCCGGTCGTTTCGGATCGGCATCAGCGGCGTGCCCGGTGTCGGCAAGTCAACTTTTGTGGAAACGCTGGGCCTGTACCTGATCGATCAAGGGCATCGGGTAGCGGTGCTGGCGGTCGATCCCTCCTCGTCGCTGTCGGGTGGCTCCATTCTGGGTGACAAGACGCGCATGGAAAAACTCTCAGTGCACGAGAACGCCTACATCCGGCCCAGTCCGAGCAGCGGCACGCTGGGCGGCGTGGCCGAGAAGACGCGTGAAGCGATGCTGGTCTGCGAGGCGGCTGGTTATGACATCGTGCTGGTTGAGACCGTCGGTGTTGGACAGTCGGAGACGGCGGTGGCCGGTATGACCGACATGTTCGTGCTGATGCAGTTACCCAATGCGGGTGACGATTTGCAGGCAATCAAGAAGGGCGTCATGGAACTGGCTGATCTGGTGCTGATCAACAAGGCCGATCTCGATGCCATCGCGGCGACGCGGGCGCAGACGCAGATTGCCGCCTCGCTGCGCCTGCTCGGTATGCATGGCAGCCCCGATGCAATGCAGCAGCGCGAGAGCAACTGGCAGCCACAGGTGATGCAACTCAGCGCGCTGCTGGGGCAGGGTGTCGATACTTTTTGGACTGCGGTGCAACGCTTCAAAACCTTGCAACAACAGGGCGGCAGGCTCGCAGCACGCCGCCAGCAGCAGGCCCTGGCCTGGATGTGGGAGCGCATCGATGCTGGACTCAAACAGGCATTTCGCCAGCACCCGAACGTGCAGCGTCTGCTGCCGCAACTGACGCTGGAAGTGCAACAGGGCCGCATGGCGGCCTCGACCGCCGCCCGGACCCTGTTGCTGGCGCAAACCGAAACACAGAGCGCAAGTCATCCGTGATAACCGAGCAACGACAGTAATGATCAGAACCTAGTAAAGAGAAACACCATGCACGACATACTTGAACAACTCGAAGCCAAGCGCGAACTCGCGCGCCTGGGCGGTGGCCAGAAGCGCATCGACCTGCAACACAAGAAGGGCAAGCTCAGCGCGCGCGAGCGCCTCGAACTGCTGCTTGACGAAGGCACTTTTGAAGAATGGGACATGTTCGTCGAGCACCGCTGTGTCGACTTCGGCATGGAAGAGCAGAAGATTCCGGGTGACGGTGTCGTCACCGGCTACGGCATGATCAATGGTCGCCTGGTGTTTGTCTTCAGCCAGGATTTCACCGTGTTCGGCGGCGCCCTGAGCGAAGCCCATGCGGAGAAGATCTGCAAGGTGATGGACCAGGCCATGCGGGTGGGAGCTCCGGTGATCGGTTTGAACGACTCGGGTGGCGCGCGTATTCAGGAAGGCGTGGCCTCGCTCGGCGGTTACGCCGATGTGTTCCAGCGCAACGTGATGGCCAGCGGTGTTGTGCCGCAGATCAGCATGATCATGGGCCCCTGTGCCGGCGGCGCTGTTTACAGCCCGGCCATGACCGATTTCATCTTCATGGTCAAGGACAGCTCCTACATGTTCGTCACCGGTCCTGAAGTTGTGAAGACCGTGACGCACGAAGACGTGACAGCCGAAGAACTCGGTGGCGCCATCAGCCACAGCACCAAGAGCGGCGTCGCCGATCTGGCTTTCGAGAACGACGTCGAAGCGCTTTTGATGCTGCGCCGCCTCTACAACTACCTGCCGCTGAACAACCGCGAGAAAGCGCCGGTGCGCCGCGGTGGTGATCCGGCCGATCGCGTGGACCTGAGCCTGGACACACTGGTGCCGGACAATCCGAACAAGCCCTATGACATGAAGGAGTTGATCGTCAAAACGGTTGACGATGGCGACTTCTTCGAACTGCAACCTGAGTACGCCAAGAACATCCTGATCGGCTTTGCCCGTATGGAAGGGCAGACCGTGGGTATCGTGGCCAATCAGCCGCTGGTGTTGGCGGGTTGCCTGGACATCAAGAGCTCGATCAAGGCGGCGCGCTTTGTGCGTTTCTGTGACGCCTTCAACATTCCGGTTGTCACCTTCGTCGATGTGCCCGGCTTCATGCCCGGCACGGCGCAGGAATACGGCGGCATCATCAAGCACGGCGCCAAACTGCTCTATGCTTTTGCCGAGTGCACGGTGCCCAAGATCACGGTCATCACGCGCAAGGCCTACGGCGGCGCCTACGACGTGATGAGTTCCAAGCACCTGCGCGGCGATGTCAACTTTGCCTGGCCCAACGCCGAGATCGCGGTCATGGGCGCCAAGGGTGCGGTGGAAATCATCTTCCGGGAAGACAAGGGCGACCCGGTCAAGCTCGCGGCCAAGGAAGCCGAGTACAAAGCCCGCTTTGCCAACCCCTTCGTGGCTGGCGCGCGCGGCTTCATCGACGATGTGATCCTGCCGCACGAAACGCGCAAGCGCATCTGCCGTTCGCTGGTCATGCTGCGTGCCAAGAAAATTGAAAATCCGTGGCGCAAGCACGGCAACATCCCCCTTTGATCGCCCGAGGAGAAAAAGAACATGTTTACAAAAATTCTGATTGCCAACCGTGGCGAGATCGCGTGCCGGGTCATCAAGACGGCGCGCAAGATGGGCATCAAGACGGTGGCCGTTTATTCCGAGGCGGACAAGGACGCGCGCCACGTGATGCTGGCCGACGAGGCCGTCCACATCGGACCGGCGCCGAGTCGCGAGAGCTATTTGCTGGGCGAGAAAATCATCGCTGCCTGCAAGCAGACCGGCGCACAGGCGGTGCACCCGGGCTATGGCTTTCTGAGCGAGAACGCGGCTTTTGCCAAGCGGGTCGAGGAGGAGGGCATTGTTTTCATCGGGCCCAAGCACTACTCGATGGCCGCCATGGGCGACAAGATCGAATCCAAGAAGCTGGCCGGTTCGGCCGGCGTCAATTGCATTCCCGGGGTCAACAGCGCGATTGAAACAGCGGAAAACGCCGTGGAAATTGCCAAGGGCATAGGCTACCCGGTCATGATCAAGGCCAGTGCCGGCGGTGGTGGCAAAGGCTTGCGCGTCGCCTACAACGACAAGGAAGCCTTTGAGGGCTTCACAAGTTGCCGCAACGAGGCGCGCAACAGCTTTGGCGACGACCGCGTCTTTGTTGAGAAGTATGTGGAAGAGCCACGTCACATCGAGATTCAACTGATCGGCGATGCACACGGCAACATGGTGTATCTCAACGAGCGGGAATGCTCAATCCAGCGTCGACACCAGAAGGTGATTGAGGAAGCGCCTTCCCCTTTCATCAGCGACGCCACGCGCAAGGCCATGGGCGAGCAGGCGGTGGCACTGGCCAAGGCGGTCAAGTACCAGAGTGCGGGCACGGTCGAGTTCGTGGTTGGCAAGGACCAGAGTTTTTACTTTCTGGAGATGAATACCCGTTTGCAGGTGGAGCATCCGGTGACCGAGTGCATCACGGGCTTGGATCTGGTGGAGTTGATGATTCGCGTGGCGGCCGGTGAAAAGCTGCCGCTGACCCAGGCTGACGTCAAGCGTGAGGGTTGGGCCATGGAGTGCCGCATCAACGCCGAGGACCCGTTTCGCGGCTTCTTGCCCTCGACCGGTCGTTTGGTGCGCTTTCAGCCGCCAACAGAGACCATGTTTGCCTCGGACGTCAGCCAATGGCAGGGCGTGCGTGTCGACACCGGTGTGCAGGACGGTGGCGAAATTCCGATGTTCTACGACTCCATGATCTGCAAACTGATCGTGCATGGCAAGAACCGGCTCGATGCGATTGCCAAGATGCGCGAGGCGCTCAACAGCTTTGTGATTCGTGGCGTCAGCAGCAACATCCCGTTTCAGGCGGCGTTGTTGGCGCATCCCAAGTTCGTTGCCGGCAACTTCAATACCGGTTTCATTGCAGAGAACTACGCCAAGGGCTTCCGTGCCGAAGACGTGCCGCATGATGATCCCGACCTGTTGCTGGCATTGGCGGCTTTTGTGAACCGCAAGTACCGCGGTCGTGCCAGCGCCATCAGCGGCCAGATGGAAGGCCATGAAGTCGCGGTGGGCGAAGATTTTGTGGTGGTGGCGCTGGGGCAAAAGGGCGTCTCGACACCGACAACCGTTTCGGTGACGCAATTTGATGACAGGACCGGCTCCTGCCTGGTTTGCCTGGGGGCCAAGCGCTACCAGTTAAGCAGCAGTTATCGACTCGGCGAAGTTCGCGTCACGGGTAGCTGCAACGGCACGCCGTTCACGGCCCAGGTCGAGCGCGGCAGCATTGCGGGCAAGAATCCGCTGGCCATTCGTGTCTCGCACAACGGTGCGCAGATCGACACGCTGGTGTTGTCCAGGCGGGCGGCGGAGCTTTACGCGCTGATGCCTTACAAGGCGCCGCCAGATATGAGCCGCTTTGTGTTGTCGCCGATGCCGGGTCTGCTGGTCGATGTGGCGGTGCAGCCGGGCCAGAAGGTGCTGGCGGGCGAGCGCGTCGCGGTGATCGAAGCCATGAAGATGGAAAACGTGCTGTTTGCCGCTGCGGATGGCGTCGTCAGCAAGGTGCTGGCGGCCAAGGGCGAGAGCCTGACGGTGGACCAGGCGATTGTGGAATTCGCATGATGAAGGCGCAACGCCCCTTCAAGGTGCTTGGAATCCAGCAGATCGCCATTGGTGGCCCGAGCAAGACCCGGTTGCAAAAGCTCTGGGTTGACATGCTGGGGTTGGAAGTCACCGGCACTTTCCGCAGTGAGCGTGAAAACGTCGATGAGGACATTTGTGCCATGGGCAGTGGGCCGTTCAAGGTCGAGGTCGACCTGATGCAGCCAGTCGATCCCGAGAAGAAGCCTGCCGTCCACAGCACGCCGCTTAACCATGTGGGCCTGTGGATTGACGATCTACCTGCGGCCGTTCAATGGCTCACGGCGCAGGGCGTGCGCTTCGCCCCCGGTGGCATCCGCAAGGGCGCGGCCGGTTTTGACATCTGCTTTTTGCACCCCAAGTCGAATGACGAATTCCCGATCAGCGGCGAAGGCGTGCTGATCGAATTGGTGCAGGCGCCACCAGAAGTGGTCACAGCATTCCGTCAACTCGCTGCTGGCCCGCTCTGAAGCCCTTGTATCCTGTGGGGCCATAGTTGATATAGCTCAATATCTTATAAACGCTGCAGGCTGGTCGGGTTGGCCCGGGGGCTTTTGCATACTTGCTGACGTACACTGCGTACCCTGCCTGGCTGCGCTTGCGGCCTACCAACGGTTTAGGAGACCGACTTGAAGCCTTCCAGTATCGTAAATCCGAACTATTTTCATAAAGTTGTCGATTGTCAGTGGGCCTGTCCTGCTCACACCCCCGTCCCGGAGTACATCCGCCTGATCGGCCAGGGTCGCTACAGCGATGCCTACATGATTAACTGGGTTTCCAATGTTTTTCCAGGCGTTCTGGGCCGCACCTGCGACCGACCCTGTGAACCGGCCTGCCGTCGCGGCCGGGTCGAGGAAAACAATGGTGAGAAACCGGAACCAGTGGCGATCTGCCGCCTCAAGCGCGTTGCCGCTGATCACAAGGACGATGTCAAGTCACGCATGCCAACCATCGCGCCGTCCAACGGCAAGCGGGTTGTCTGTATTGGTGCGGGTCCCGCTTCGCTGACGGTGGCGCGTGATCTGGCGCCGCTGGGCTACCAGGTCACGGTATTCGATGGCGAGGCCAAGGCTGGTGGTTTTATTCGTTCGCAGATCCCGCGCTTTCGCTTGCCTGAGTCGGTGATTGACGAAGAAACCGGCTATGTCTTTGACCTTGGCGTTGAATTCAAGAGTGGTCAGCGTGTGGAATCCATGAAGGGTCTGCTGACGCAGGGCTACGACGCCGTGTTTGTCGGTTGCGGCGCACCGCGTGGCCGGGATCTCGATGTGCCCGGGCGCAAGGAGGCAGCGGCGCATATCCATATCGGTATCGATTGGCTCGCTTCCGTTTCGTTTGGCCATATCACCAGTGTTCCGCCGCGTGTCATTGTGCTCGGTGGTGGCAATACGGCGATGGACTGCTGCCGCTCGGCGCGGCGTCTGGGTGGCTCGGATGTCAAAGTCATCGTGCGCAGCGGTTACGATGAAATGAAAGCCTCTCCCTGGGAGCGCGAAGATGCGGTCCACGAAGGCATCCCGATTGTCAATTACCACGTGCCCAAGAGCGTGCAGCACAAGGACGGCAAGCTGCTGGGCATGACGTTTGAGATCGTCAGCGCGACCTACGACGAGAAGGGTCGCCGTACCCTGGTGCCCACTGGCGCTCCCGATGCATTCTTCGAGTGTGATGAGGTGCTGGTGGCGGTTGGGCAGGAAAACGCTTTTCCCTGGATCGAGCCCGAGTGCGGCATCGAGTTTGACCGCTGGGGTCTGCCGACGCTGGGCAAGGAAACTCTGCAGTCAACCGTGCCCAACGTGTTCTTCGGTGGTGATGCAGCTTTCGGACCGAAGAACATCATCACGGCCGTGGCACACGGGCATGAGGCAGCGGTTTCGATCGACCGTTTCCTCAATCGTGAAGACGTCAATCGTCGGCCCGCGCCGCGCACCAATCTGATGTCGCAGAAGATGGGTATCCATGAATGGAGCTACCACAACGATGTGTCTGAGGACACGCGGTTAAAAGTGCCATGGGTCAAGGCCGAGATGGCGCTCTCCAGTATCCGGGTTGAAGTGGAACTCGGTTACGACGCGGCCATGGCCTACAAGGAGGCCAGTCGCTGTCTGAACTGCGACGTTCAGACCATCTTCAACAAGGACACCTGCATTGAATGCGATGCCTGCGCCGACATCTGTCCGACGGACTGCATCACGTTCACGGTCGGCGGCGATGAACCTGACCTGCGAACACGCCTGAGGGCGCCCGCACGCAACCTGGCGCAGGACCTGTACGTGTCGGGTCAACTCAAGACCGGACGCGTCATGGTGAAGGACGAGGACGTTTGCCTGCATTGCGGGCTGTGTGCCGAACGCTGCCCTACCGGGGCTTGGGACATGCAGAAATTCCTGCTGAACACGACACAGGCTGGTCCCGCCTGTCGTGACAGCCGCAAAGCTCATCTGGAGGCCGCATGAAGCGCATAGAAGCCATTAACGATTTTGTCATCAAGTTCGCCAACGTCAACGGCTCCGGTTCGGCCTCGGCCAATGAGCTGTTCGCCAAGGCGGTGATGCGCATGGGCGTACCGGTGAGTCCGCGCAATATTTTCCCGAGCAATATTCAGGGCATGCCGACCTGGTATGAAGCACGTGTCTGCGAGCAGGGCTATCACGGCCGGCGCGGCGGTGTTGACATGCTGGTGGCGATGAATCCGCAGACATGGGATACCGATGTTGCTGAAATCGAACCGGGTGGCTATCTGTTCTATGACAGCACACGCCCGATTCCAGAAGACAAGTTCCGCAAGGATGTGCAGGTCATCGGTATGCCGCTGACCGAGATCAGCAACGCCGCCTATCAGGACCCGCGCCAGCGCCAGTTGTTCAAGAACATCATTTACGTTGGCGCCCTGTCGGTTTTGCTCGACGTTGAAGCCGATGTTTTTGAGAAGCTGTTTGCCGAACAGTACAAGGGCAAGGAGCGTTTGCTCGAATCCAATATTCAGGCTTTGCACCTGGGGCGTGACTATGTGAAAAAGCACATCGCAGCGCCGCTGGGCATTCGCGTGCGCCGCTCGGACAAGGTGGGTGATCAGATCTTTACCGACGGCAACAGTGCCGCAGCGCTGGGCTGCATTTATGGCGGCGCCACGGTGGCCGCCTGGTACCCGATCACACCCTCGTCTTCGGTTCCCGAGGCGTTCCAGAAGTACTGCGACAAATACCGGGTCGACCCGGAAACCGGGCGTCATAACTTTGCCATCGTGCAGGCGGAAGACGAACTCGCATCCATCGGCATGGTGCTGGGTGCTGGTTGGAACGGCGCGCGAGCCTTTACGGCTACTTCCGGTCCCGGTGTGTCGCTGATGACCGAGTTCATTGGACTGGCTTACTTTGCCGAAATCCCGGTGACCATCATCAATGTGCAACGCGGTGGCCCGTCTACCGGCATGCCCACACGTACGCAGCAGTCCGATCTGCTGGCATGCGCCTATGCTTCACATGGTGATACCAAGCATGTATTGCTGTTTCCGCAAGATCCGCATGAGTGCTTTTTGCACTCGGCTGCTGCGCTGGACCTGGCTGACCGTTTGCAGACGCCGATCTTTGTCATGACCGATCTCGACATTGGCATGAACCAGCGCCTGTGCAAACCCTTTGTCTGGGACGATGCCAAGCAGTACGACACCGGCAAGGTGATGACAGCGGCTGAACTTGAGTCGGGTAAGGACTTTGGGCGTTACAAGGACGTGGACGGCGATGGCATCCCCTGGCGCACGATACCGGGTACCCATCCGAGCAAGGGCGCCTACTTCACGCGTGGCAGCACGCGCGACCCCTATGCCCGTTACTCCGAGCGTGGTCCCGACTACATCTACAACATGGAACGTCTGCTCAAGAAGTTCAAGACCGCAGCCGACCTGGTGCCACAGCCACTGCTGCGCAGTGCGCCCGGCAAGACAACGCTGGGCGTGATCTACTTCGGTTCGACGGCGCCGGCCATGCGCGAAGCGCTTGATGTGCTGGACGCCGAAGGTTTGTATCTGGACGCGATGCGCTTGCAGGCATTCCCTTTCCCGGATTCGGTGCGCAACTTTCTCGCCGAACACGACAAGGTGTTTGTGGTCGAACAAAACCGCGACGGCCAGATGCACAGCATGCTGGTCAATGAGCTCGACATCAATCCAGCGCGTCTGGTGCGCGTTCTGCACTACGACGGAACGCCGATCACGGCACGCTTTATCACCAACGCCATACGCCGCAGTGTGGCACCCGATGCCGCCAAATCGCCTCAGCACAAGGAACTCGCATGACTTACATTGCAAAACCACGGCTGCACCACCCGACCCTGACCGCCAACAAGGTTGGTTACACGCGTCGTGACTATGAAGGGCGTATCTCCACGCTGTGCGCCGGCTGCGGTCACGACTCGATTTCGGCCGCCGTTATCCAGGCCTGCTGGGAACTCGATATCGAACCGCACCGTGTCGCCAAACTTTCGGGCATTGGCTGCAGTTCCAAGACGCCGGATTATTTTCTGGGCGCGTCCCACGGTTTCAACACCGTGCACGGCCGCATGCCCTCCGCACTGACAGGCGCCAACCTGGCCAATCGCGAACTGCTCTACCTGGGCGTATCCGGTGATGGGGACTCGGCCTCCATCGGTCTGGGTCAATTTGCCAATGCCATGCGGCGTGGTGTGCGCATGGCCTACATCGTCGAAAACAACGGCGTCTACGGCTTGACCAAGGGCCAGTTTTCGGCCACCGCCGATCGCGGTTCCAAGAGCAAGAAGGGCGTCATCAACAGCGACAACCCGGTTGACCTGGTGGCGCTGGCCTTGCAATTGGGCGCGACCTATGTGGCACGCAGTTTCTCCGGTGACAAGGAGCAACTGGTGCCCTTGATCAAAGGCGCCATGTCGCATGGCGGCGCTGCCTTCATCGACGTCATCAGCCCCTGCGTGACCTTCAACAATCACGGTGGCAGCACCAAGAGTTACGACTATGTGCGCGCGCACAACGACGCCGTCAGCCGCATCGACTTCATCACGCCGCGCAGCGAGATCACAACAGCGTACGCACCGGGCGAGGTGGTTGACGTGCAGCAGCATGATGGCTCGACACTGCGCCTGCGCAAGCTGCATGCAGACTACGATCCGACCGACCGCTATGCGGCCATGAGTTACATGCAGACGCATCAGGCGCGTGGCGAGGTTGTCACCGGCTTGCTCTACATTGACCCGCTGGCGACCGATCTGCATACGGCACTCAATACCAGTGAGCAGCCGCTCAACACCATGCGGGCCGACATGTTGTGTCCGGGCTCCAAAGTGCTGGACAAGATCAACGCATCATTGCGTTGATTCGGATTTGGAACGCCGGTTTCAATTGCGCATCAACAAGGGAGGCAAACATGCCTGAACGTACCGTTTTTCAATCGATGGCGCAAAGGCATGTCATCAGCCTGGCGCCCCAAGCCACGATCTGGGAAGCCGCCTGCGTGATGACCAAGGCAGGCTGCGGCAGCGTGTTGGTGATTGACGGCACCGGGGCGATGCAGGGCATTGTGACCGAGCGTGACCTGATGACGCGCGTGCTGGCCAAGGCACTTAATCCGGAGAAGACAACGCTGGCCGATGTGATGACGCGCAACCCGTATTGCGTCGAACCGGAAATGCTGGTGTCCGATGCCGTGCTGCTCATGATTGAGCGCGGTTTTCGGCATCTGCCGATTGTTTCGGCAGCGGGCAAGATCCAGGGCGTGTTCTCGGTCCGCGATGCCATGCCGCGCGAAATCGGCGCTGCCGTCAGTCTGGCCGAGTTTCACGATCAGGTGAACGACGCGCTGGGTTAATTCCTGTTCTTTTTGGCGGCGTCGCGCTGTGCGCGCGCGCGCGCCAGGGCCGCCTCAATCACGGCGCGTTTCTGGTCCAGTATCACGGGGTCGGTGTGCTGCGAGTGCTGGGCCAGATCAGCCAGTTTGAGTTGGGCTTTTTGTTCCAGTCGTTCGCTGTTTTCTACATGTTCACGTTGGCGTCGCTGAATACTCGCTTGATAGCGGCTGCGCGCCTGCTCTGCCTGCTCCGGTGACCACGCCGCCCAGCCGGTGGCGGTTGCGCTGGCGTTTTCCAGTTCAATGCAATCCACCGGGCAAACCGGCAGACAAAGTTCACAGCCGGTGCAATAGGCTTCCAGTACGGTGTGCATCCGCTTGTTGCTGCCGACGATGGCATCGGTCGGACAGGCTTTGATACACAGGGTGCAGCCAATGCACCAGTTTTCGTCGATGAAGACCACATTGCGCGGCCCTTCAAGGCCATGGGCCGGACTCAGTTGGCTGACAGATTTTCCGGTGAGTCTGGCGAGCCGCTCGATGCCTTGGGCGCCGCCGGGCGGGCACTGGTTGATGCCGGCCTCGCCTTTCTCAATGGCATGGGCGTAGGCGGCGCAGTCCGGATAACCGCAGCGGGTGCACTGGGTCTGCGGCAGGGCCGCAAGCACCCGTTCGGCCAGCCCGGTCATTACTTCTTGCGCGCAACCTTTTTGACGGCCACCTTGGCAACTGGTTTTTTTGCAGCCGGTTTGACCGCCGGTTTGGCGCTGGCAGCTGGCGACGCCAGTTTGTCAGCCGCTCGCTGGTGACTCAGGATGAAGGCCTTCACTTCAGGATAAACGATGTCGCGCCAACGGCTGCCGCTAAAGATGCCATAGTGCCCCGCACCTTTGACTTCCAGATGCTTCTGCTCGGCTGCAACAACGCCGCTACAGATGCTGTGCACTGCCTCGGTTTGGCCTGAGCCCGAGATGTCGTCAAGTTCGCCTTCGACCGAAAACAGCCCGGTCGTCGTGATGTCCTGCGGGCGAACGCGTTCAATCTTGCCGTCCACGCCCTTGACGTCCCAGGTGCCGTTAACCAGGCTGAAATCCTGAAACACGACTTTGATGGTATCAAGGTAGTAGTCAGCGTCCATGTCCAGCACGGCGTTGTACTCGTCATAGAACTTGCGGTGCGCCTCGGTGCTGGCGTCATCACCCTTGATCATGTCCTGAAAGTAGTCGTAATGACTCTTGGCATGGTTGCTAGGGTTCATCGCCACGAAGCCGGAGTGTTGCAGGAAACCTGGATAGACGCGGCGTCCGGCGCCAGCGAAGTTGGTTGGCACGCGGTAGATCACATTGTGCTCAAACCACTCGTGGCTCTTGCTCATGGCCAGGTTGTTGACCGCGGTCGGCGACTTGCGCGCGTCGATCGGACCACCCATCATGACCATGCTCAAGGGCGTCGTCTCGCCGCGACTCGCCATCAGCGAAACAGCAGCCAGTACCGGAACCGTGGGCTGGCAGACGCTCATGACGTGGCAATTGCCATAGCGCCCTTGCAGATGGCGAATGAATTCCTGCACGTAGTTGATGTAGTCATCCAAATGGAACTTGCCCTCGGACAGGGGAATCAGGCGCGCGTTCTTCCAGTCGGTGATGTAGACCTTGTGGTCTTTGAGCATGGCCTTGACCGTGTCGCGCAGCAGCGTTGCGTAGTGACCCGACAGGGGTGCCACGATCAGCACGGCGGGCTGCACCTTGAGCTTGTCAAGCGTCGCCGAATCATCGCTAAAGCGTTTGAAACGACGCAATTCACAAAAAGGCTTGTTGATCTCGATGCGCTCATGAATGGCGACGTCAATTCCATCGACATCAACCGTGCGCAAGCCGAATTCAGGCTTGATGTAGTCCTTGCCCAGTCGGTGCAACAAGTCGTAGCCGGCCGAGAGGCGCTGCGCAAACGGGTTTTGACCCGCCAGCGACAAGGGGTTGCCGTAGATCTTGGCGGCGGATTGCGCCAGGTCAGTCAACGGCTCCATCAAGGAACGGTGTGTCTCGTAGAGTTGATATAGCACGGTGGATTTACTTTCTGAGAATGTTGCAGTGCAATATAACAGTTCTGGCGGGTCAGAGTTGGAGTGATAACACCAATTTTTAATATAAATTGTCAGGATATTGCAAGACCGGGATCAAAGTCTTGGGTGTCACGGGGATGAAGCGGAAATTGTGGTGGTTTTGGGGGGTCCTGCCATGGCAAGTCCGCCGGCATGCTATTTCGGCGCTGCGTTCTTGAGAATACCGCGCACCACGTTGCGGCTGTGGGCGCCAAAATTGCCCATTAGTTCGGAGGTGATGCTGTCGAGCCGGGCGCGCTTTGCGGGGTCCTGTTTGCTGATTTCGGCCAACAAGTCGATCTCTGACTCCTTGACACCAAAGTCGAATGACGGGTCCGATACAAACATGCTGGGCAGTGTGTCCACCAGTATGTCAGTGAGCCGGGCACCCAGGGTATGCGACTGGCGTGCGACCACGTCGCGCGCATACAACTCAGACCAGGCCGGGTAGCTGACGTCCCGGTCGCCGCTGCGCAACGATATTTCAATGCCGGTTTCAATCTTGTTTTGCGCCGCCTGGTAGACCATCTGGTTCTGGTATTTCTCCAGAGCCAGATGACGGTTCGACAACAGCACAATCATGTCGTCTTTCATTTTTGGAAAACCGGCCATCGCCAGCAGGTTGATTCCGATCAGGCGGGCTGATGCATTGCTTGGCGACAGACTGGCGTGATAAGGCTGTGTCAAGTCCTGCACATAGTGCAGGGCGAGCCCGGTAAAGCGCCAGCCCCAGTACGGGTGGCCGCTGCGAAAGGCCAGCGCCGCCAGGCTGCTGTACTGGTGTACGCGCAGCAGGGGAAAAGTCTTCTTGATGAAGGGTGCGGCCAGGTAGATAACACGGTCTTCATGGTAGAAGCCCATGTGAAACGGCGCCTGGGTCGAGAAGTAGAGCGCCGGGTTGCCAAACGGCAGCGCCTCGAAGCCATAGACCTTGCCCCATTCGGATGGGCTGTCAGACCACAGATTGATGTCCAGGCCATAGTCCGGCTCGTCGCAGGCCGAGGCGAGCACATTCAGGGGTGCAACGCTCTCACCGACTTTGAGGCCCGCAAAGCGCAGGGTCGAATGGGCTTGTTCCGGCAGCGTATCCACCGCTGAGTGCGCCAGCAGCCGGCTCGCGTCGGGAGCGGCGCCCCAGGGGTCGGGTTGCATATAGAGCGCGAACTTGCTGTTCGGCGCCACCCGCAGCGCCATCAGAAAAGCCTGGCGCCGCGCTTCATCGGAGCGCGCTGGATTGGCCTTGAAGGCGAGGGCGGCCGGGCGCGGCGGATAGAACTCAAGGTTGCTGGCAGCCCAGCTTTCCTGGCTGGCGAGCAGGGCCTCAATCGCCTTCTCCTCGGCCTTCAAGAACGTTTCGAGCGGTTGTGCGGCAACCGGCGCGGCATTGGCAAGTTCGGGCATTCGCTCGAACGTACGATAGGCCGCATAGCTGTGATTGCTCCACGCCATGACGTTGCCCGTAGCCAGGCCCAGCAGGGCGACCAGAGTCAGAGCGAATCGGTTCATAAGAAGATCTCCGAAGAATGCGCGCATCATAGCGAACCGATGGTGGCGCGGGCTGCTACTCGCAGACCAATGGCCACCACGCATCACAGGCAAGCCGGTACCGGGCCTGGTTACTTAGAGTACCTTGGCAATCGACGCGCAGACGTGGTCAATGTTCTTGCTGTTCAGGGCCGCCACACACATACGGCCGGTGTCGGTGCCATAGACACCAAATTCACTGCGCAGGCGCACCATCTGGTCCTTGCTCAGGCCCGAATAGCTGAACATGCCGATTTGTGTTGTGATGAAACTCATGTCCTGCTTGACGCCAGCGGCCTTCAGGCCATCAACCAGTTTTTGGCGCATGGCTTTGATGCGCACGCGCATTTCGCCGAGTTCCTTTTCCCACAGCGCGCGCAGTTCCGGGTTGCCCAGCACGGCCGCGACGATGGCGCCGCCATGGGTTGGCGGGTTGCTGTAGTTGGTACGAATCACGATCTTGAGTTGGCTCAGAACGCGGCCAGCTTCTTCCTTGCTGTCGCACAGCACGCTCAGGGCGCCGACGCGCTCACCGTAAAGGCTGAAGCTCTTGCTGAAACTGGTGGCGACAAAGAAAGTCAGCCCGGCATCCACAAACTTTTGTACCACGGCGCCGTCTTCAGCCAGGCCGTTGGCAAAGCCTTGGTAGGCCATGTCAAGGAAAGCCACCAGTTGCTTGGCCTTGACGACGGCCACTACCTGATCCCATTGCGCCGGCGTGATGTCGTAGCCGGTCGGGTTGTGGCAGCAGGCGTGCAGCACGATCACGGTGCCGGCGGCAGCGGCGTTCAGGGCCGCGAGCATGCCGGGGAAGTCAAGGCTGCGGCTCTGCGCGTTGTAGTAGGCGTAGCTCTCGACCGTGAAGCCGGCATTGGTGAACAGGGCGCGGTGATTTTCCCAGCTCGGGTCGGAAATCAGGACCTTGGCTTTCGGGTTGAGATGCTTCAGGAAGTCAGCGCCGACCTTGAGGCCACCGGTGCCGCCCAAGGCCTGGATGGTGGCGACACGACCGGATTTGACCGGCTCGCTGTCCGCGCCAAAGACCAGCGACTTGACGGCGGCGTCATAAGCCACGATGCCGTCGATTGGCAGGTAACCGCGCGCCGTGGGCTTGTCCATCATGGTCTTTTCGGCCGCCTGCACGCATTGCAGCAGGGGCAGCTTGCCGTTGTCGTCATAGTAGACGCCGACGCCGAGGTTGACTTTGTTCGGGTTGGTGTCGGCGGCATATTGTTCGTTAAGGCCCAGAATCGGGTCGCGCGGGGCCATTTCGACAGCGGTAAAGAGTGACATGGGGAAGTCCTGTTAAGAGAAGTCAAAGAAAAGCGAAAACATTCGGCGGTTGCGGGTTTACCCTGAATTTTAACGGGCCGACCCGAGGTCGCCCCAAGCTTTTTTGATACAACATTGACCTTGGTCTATGCACCGGTCTGCGCCGCAGTCTAATCAGGTGGCCGACATAAATCGCTACCATCGCTTCCATTGCGCATTGCGCGTCCCACTTTGCTCTGCCCTGTCATGTCCATCGCCGCATCCCCTGTCACGCCAGCCACCGACGACGCTGAAGCCCTGCGTGCCGGCACGTTTGTGCACTTCCCCGATTCACCGTTCGAGTTGTTCCAGCCCTATCCGCCGGCCGGCGATCAGCCCGAAGCGATCGACAAACTGGTGGCTGGCATCGAGGACGGCGAGGTGTTTCAGACCCTGCTCGGCGTGACCGGTTCCGGCAAGACCTTCACCATGGCCAATGTGATTGCCCGCCTGGGCCGTCCGGCGATTGTGTTCGCGCCAAACAAGACCTTGGCAGCCCAGCTCTACAGCGAATTTCGCGAGTTCTTTCCGCGCAACGCAGTCGAGTATTTCGTCAGCTATTACGACTACTACCAGCCCGAGGCCTACGTGCCGCAGCGCGACCTGTTCATTGAGAAGGACTCGGCCATCAACGAACACATCGAGCAGATGCGGCTGAGTTGCACCAAGAGCGTGCTGGAGCGCCGCGATGTGGTGATCGTGGCTTCCGTCTCGGCCATCTACGGCATTGGCCAGCCCGAGGCCTATCACAAGATGGTCATGACACTGCGTGCGGGTGACAAGATGGGGCAGCGCGATCTGATCATGCAACTGGTGCGCATGCAGTACCAGCGCAACGACATTGATTTTTCACGCGGCAAGTTCCGCGTGCGCGGCGACACCATCGACGTCTTTCCGGCTGAGCACAGCGAGATGGCGCTGCGCATCGAACTGTTCGACGACGAAATCGAATCGTTGCAACTGTTCGACCCGCTGACCGGGCGCATCCGCCAGAAGATTCCGCGCTTTACCGTGTATCCGAGCAGCCATTACGTCACGCCGCGCGAGCAGGTGGTTGCGGCGGTGGAGAGCATCAAGCTCGAACTGTCGGAGCGGCTCAAAGAACTGGTTGGCATGGGCAAGCTGGTCGAAGCGCAGCGGCTGGAGCAGCGCACACGCTTTGATCTGGAAATGCTCAGCGAAGTGGGGCACTGCAAGGGCATCGAGAACTACAGCCGGCACCTGAGCGGTTCGGCACCGGGGGAGCCACCCGCCACGCTCACCGACTACCTGCCCAAGGACGCCGTGATGTTCCTGGACGAAAGCCATGTGCTGATCGGACAGTTTGGCGGCATGTACAACGGCGACCGTTCGCGCAAGAGCACCTTGGTTGAGTACGGTTTTCGATTGCCCAGTGCGCTGGACAACCGGCCGCTCAAGTTCGAGGAGTTCGAGCGCCGCATGCGCCAGGCCGTTTTTGTCTCGGCCACGCCGGGGCAATGGGAGCAGGAACACGCCGGCCAGGTGGTTGAGCAACTGGTGCGCCCGACCGGCCTGGTGGACCCCGAAGTGGAAGTGCGCCCGGCCACGAGTCAGGTCGACGACGTGCTGCAGGAAATCCGCATCCGTGTTGACAAGCACGAGCGTGTGCTGATCACGACGCTGACCAAGCGCATGGCCGAGCAACTCACAGACTACTTGAGCGACAACGGCGTCAAGGTGCGTTACCTGCACAGCGATGTGGACACGGTTGAGCGCGTCGAGATCCTGCGTGACCTGAGACTGGGCGCGTTTGACGTGCTGGTTGGCATCAACCTGCTGCGAGAAGGCTTGGACATTCCCGAGGTTTCGCTGGTGGCGATTCTGGACGCCGACAAGGAGGGCTTTCTGCGCTCCGAGCGTTCCCTGATCCAGACCATTGGCCGGGCCGCGCGCAATCTGCACGGGCGGGCTATCCTGTACGCCGACAAGATGACTGATTCAATGAAGCGTGCCATTGGTGAGACTGAGCGTCGGCGTGCCAGGCAGGTATTGCACAACGAGTTGCATGGCATCACACCGCGCTCTATCGTCAAGGAGGTGAAAGACCTGATCGATGGCGTCTACAGCGAGAAAGCCGGCAAGGAAGCGGACCGGCTGGAACGCGATGCGGTGCAGCGGGCCAAGGTGGAAGACATGAGCGAAAAGGATATTTCGCGCGAAATCAAACGCCTCGAAAAACTCATGTTTGAACATGCGCGCAACCTCGAGTTCGAGAAGGCGGCGCGCATTCGCGACCAGTTGGGCATCCTCAAGGAACAGGCCTTTGGCGCTTCCGGCAGCGACAACCTGGTGGTCTTGGTGCCCAACGGTAAAGCTGCGTAAATCCAGCGCAAGACTTTGCTTACCCGAGCAAATTGCTGGGTTTCTTGCTATACTTGACTCCGTTAGTCAACCAAACAGACCGAAGGAGCATGTGATGCGACTTACCACCAAAGGCCGTTTTGCGGTCACCGCCATGATCGACCTGGGTCTGCGTCAGAGCAGCGGACCCGTCACTTTGGCGGCGATCAGCCAGCGTCAGGCCATCTCACTGTCGTATCTGGAGCAGTTGTTTGGCAAATTGCGCCGCAATGAGCTGGTCGAGTCCACCCGCGGCCCTGGCGGCGGCTACACCCTGGCGCGCAGCCCATCCGAGATCACGGTAGCGGAAATCATCAGCTCGGTTGACGAGCCGATGGATGCGACACATTGTGGCGGCAAGGAAAACTGCCTGGGCGAGTCCGAGCGCTGCATGACGCACGATCTGTGGACTGCGCTCAACGTGCGAATGGTCGAGTTTCTGGAATCCGTGACCCTGCAAAAGCTGGTCGATGATCAGTTGGCCAAGGGTTTCCGAGTCGAAGACAAACCCACACTCAAGCGCGCCATTTCCAGCATGCCGACCGTCAGGCCTATTCGCATGAATGTGCCCAATTCGGTCTTTGCTTTGGGTAATGCGTTTTCCAAGACATAGGGCTGCCGTTAACGTTTGCGCCCCGTATCAACAGCAAGAATGAACACGTGATGGACACAACACCGCATTTCCCGATTTATATGGACTACAGCGCCACCAATCCCTGCGACGAGCGGGTGGTGGACGCCATGGTCCCCTGGTTGCGACAGCATTTTGGCAATCCAGCCTCGCGCAGTCACGCCTGGGGTTGGGAGGCAGAAGCGGCGGTTGAAAAAGCCCGTGAACAGGTGGCGGCGCTGATTGGCGCCGACACCCGCGAGATTGTCTGGACTTCCGGCGCTACCGAATCGAACAATCTGGCGCTCAAGGGCGCAGCCGGTTTTTACAAGACCAAGGGGCGTCACATCATCACCGTCAAGACCGAGCACAAGGCGGTGCTGGACACCTGCCGCGAGTTGGAGCGCCAGGGTTTTGAGGTGACCTATCTCGATGTGCTCTCCGATGGCCTGCTTGACATCGAGGTCTTCAAGGCTGCGATTCGGCCCGACACGATTCTGGCCAGCGTCATGTTCGTGAACAACGAGATCGGCGTCATCCAGGACATTGCCGCCATTGGCGCGATCTGCCGCGAGAAGGGCGTCATCTTTCACGTCGATGCGGCGCAGGCCACAGGTCGCGTCGAGTTCGACCTGAGCCGCCTGCCGGTGGACCTGATGAGCCTGACCTCGCACAAGACCTATGGCCCCAAAGGCATTGGCGCGCTGTTTGTGCGGCGCAAACCGCGCGTGCGCATTGAAGCCCAGATGCACGGTGGTGGCCATGAACGTGGCATGCGCTCGGGCACCCTGCCCACGCACCAGATCGTTGGCATGGGCGAGGCTTACCGTATTGCCAGGGAAGAAATGGCGGTCGAGAACGTGCGCATCCGCGCTTTGCACGACCGCATGCTCGCCGGCCTGAAGGATGTTGAGCAGGTGTTCATCAACGGCCACCTGGAGCAGCGTGTGCCGCACAACCTCAACATGAGTTTCAACTATGTCGAGGGCGAGTCACTGATGATGGGCATCAAGGGCCTGGCGGTATCGAGCGGTTCGGCCTGTACCTCGGCCAGCCTGGAGCCCAGTTACGTGCTGCGCGCGCTGGGTCGCAGCGATGAACTCGCGCACAGCAGCCTGCGCATGACGATCGGGCGCTGGACGACCGAGGCCGAAATCGATTACGCGGTTGAGACCATCAAACTCAACGTTGCCAAACTGCGAGACCTGAGCCCTTTGTGGGATATGTTCAAGGAAGGCATCGACATTTCCACCATCCAGTGGGCAGCGCACTAAATTCACGAGGTATTGAAATGGCATATTCCGAAAAGGTCATCGACCACTATGAGCACCCCCGCAACGTCGGCTCCTTCGACAAGGGCGATGAATCGGTAGGTACCGGCATGGTGGGTGCGCCGGCCTGTGGTGATGTCATGAAGTTGCAGATCAAGGTCAATCCAGTCTCTGGCGTGATCGAGGACGCGCGCTTCAAAACCTACGGCTGCGGTTCAGCCATTGCCTCCTCGTCGCTGGTGACGGAATGGGTCAAGGGCAAGACACTGGACCAGGCGGCAGCGCTGAAGAACAGCGAAATCGCCGAAGAGTTGGCGCTGCCACCGGTCAAGATTCACTGCTCGATCCTGGCCGAAGACGCGATCAAAGCAGCCGTGAACGACTACCGCCAAAAACACAGCGCAGGGCAGGCGAACTGACATGGCCGTTACGCTGACACAAGCCGCTGCCCGCCACGTCGAGCGCTACCTTGCCAAGCGTGGCAAGGGTGTCGGCGTGCGGCTGGGCGTCAAAACCACAGGCTGCTCGGGCCTGGCTTACAAGCTGGAATATGTCGATGAGATCGGCGCCGAAGACATGGTGTTTGAAGGCCATGGCGTCAAGGTGCTGATCGAGCCCAAAAGCTATGCCTATCTGGACGGTACCGAACTCGATTTCGTCCGCGAAGGACTGAACGAGGGTTTCAAGTTCAATAACCCACGCGAGCGTGATCGTTGCGGGTGCGGTGAGTCGTTTCGGGTGTGAATCTTCAATCAACTGACTTTGAACTGTTTGGTCTTGCCGAGTGTTTCGAGCAGGACAGCGCGGCCGTCGATGCACGCTGGAAAGATCTGCAGCGCGAAGCGCACCCGGACCGCTTTGCCGCCCAGGGCGCTGCCGCGCAACGCGTGGCGATGCAATGGTCGGTGCGCATCAACGAAGCCTACCGCAGGCTGAAGGACCCGCTCAAGCGCGCCGCCTATTTGTGCGAGTTGCACGGTGCTGCGGTCAATGCCGAGGACAACACCGCGATGCCGGCCGCCTTCCTGATGCAGCAGATGGAATGGCGCGAGGCGCTTGATGATGCGCGCGGCGTGAGCGAACTGGAGCAGTTGAGCACCGAAGTTCGTGCGGCCCGGCGTGCGGTTTTGCAGGAATGCGCTCGTCTGCTCGACAGTGCGCACGATTACGCGGCTGCGGTGCGCGAGGTGCGCTCACTGATGTTCATCGAACGCTTTGCCAGCGATGTTGACGCGCAACTGGACCGGATTGATGCTGCGGAGCATGGACAATAGGGGCTGTCAAGAAAACCAATATGGCACTGCTACAAATTTCCGAACCTGGTTATTCCCCGGCACCGCATCAGCGGCGCGTGGCGGTGGGCATCGATCTGGGCACCACGCATTCGCTGGTCGCCTCGGTGCGCAACGGCGTCTCTGAATGCCTGCCCGACGCGCAGGGCCGCGTTATCCTGCCCTCGGCCGTGCGTTACCTGGCGGGCGGCGGTCGTCAGATTGGTTTTGATGCCAAGGCGGCGCAAGCGCAGGACCCGGAAAACACCGTCGTTTCGGTCAAACGCTTCATGGGCCGCGGCCTGAGCGATGTGCTGGGCCACGACAAACTGCCGTATCGTTTTGTGGACAAGCCCGGCATGCTGGCGCTGCAGACGGTGCAGGGCGAGAAATCCCCGGTCGAGATCAGTGCCGAGATCCTGGCCACTTTGCGTTACCGGGCTGAAGACACTTTTGCCGACGATTTGTACGGCGCCGTGATCACGGTGCCGGCCTATTTCGACGATGCGCAGCGCCAGGCGACCAAGGACGCCGCGCAGCTGGCCGGCCTGAAAGTGCTGCGCCTCATCAATGAACCGACTGCGGCTGCCATTGCCTATGGTTTGGACAACGCCAGTGAAGGCGTCTACGCAATCTACGACCTGGGCGGCGGCACGTTTGACATCTCCATCCTGCGCTTGACGCAGGGCGTGTTTCAGGTGCTGGCCACCGGCGGCGACTCGGCCCTTGGTGGTGACGATTACGACCGCGCCCTGGCCGATTGGGTGATGGCGCAGGCCGGTGTTCAGGTCAAGACACCCCAAGACAAAGCCATTGCCATCATCGCTGCGCGCGCTTGCAAGGAAGAGTTGTCGGCCGCGCATTGCGCCGCTTGCCACGCCTGCATCGGCGGCGAGAACGTGCGCTTTGAAGTCGTTAACGAACAGTTCGAAAAACTCACCGCCACGCTGACCCAGCGCACCATGCAAGCGGTGCGCAAGACCTTGCGCGATGCCGGTCTGGACAAGGACGATGTCAAGGGTGTGGTGATGGTCGGCGGCTCCACGCGCATGCCGCAGATTCAGCAGGCTGTTGCCAACTACTTTGGCCGTGCGCCGCTGACCAATCTCGACCCCGATCAGGTGGTTGCCATCGGTGCTGCGATCCAGGCCAACCAGCTTGCCGGCAACAACACCAGCGGCGAACTGCTGCTGCTCGACGTTATTCCGCTTTCGCTCGGCATCGAGACCATGGGCGGACTGGTTGAACGCATCGTGCCACGCAACGAATCGATTCCGACTGCCAAGGCGCAGGACTTCACCACTTACCAGGACGGTCAGACTGCGCTGGCGCTGCACGTGGTGCAGGGCGAGCGCGATCTGGTGGCCGACTGCCGCAGTCTGGCGCGTTTCGAACTGCGCGGCATTCCGCCGATGGCGGCGGGTGCGGCGCGCATCCGCGTCACCTTCACGGTTGATGCCGACGGGCTGCTGACGGTCAGCGCCAAAGAGCAGATCAGCGGCGTCGAGACGCACATCGATGTCAAGCCGTCCTATGGCCTGGGCGACGAGCAGATTGCAAAAATGCTGCAAGACAGTTTCACAACCGCCGAGGCTGATATGAAGGCGCGTGCGCTGGTTGAGGCGCGTGTCGATTGCGACCGTATGTTGCTGGCCAGCGCGAGTGCGCTGGCAGCCGATGGTGATCTGCTATCGGATGAGGAACGCGCTGCCATCGACTCCCTGATGGCCACAACGCGCGCCGCCCTGACGTTGCAGGACCCGGCACTGATTGAAGCCGCCACGCAGACGCTGGCCAAGGGCACCGAAGCCTTTGCCGCCTTGCGCATGAACCGCGGTATCCAGCAGGCGCTGGCTGGACGCAATATCGAGACCGTTTGAACGCGGCCAACCGGAACACCCATGCCCATCATCAAGATCCTGCCGCATCCCGACTACTGTCCGCAGGGCGCCGAGATTTCTGCGCCGTCCGGTACCTCGATTTGCGAAGCGCTGCTGGACAATCACATCGAGATCGAGCACGCCTGCGACATGAGTTGTGCCTGCACCACTTGTCACATCATCGTGCGCGAGGGCTTCGCATCGCTCAATGAAGTTGATGAAAACGAGGAAGACCTGCTCGACCGCGCCTGGGGCCTGGAGCCCGATTCGCGTCTGAGCTGCCAGGCCTATCTGGGGCAGAAGGATCTGGTGGTCGAGATACCCAAGTACTCGATCAACCACGCCAAGGAAAAGCATTAGCATTGCCGCATGCGTCAAATTTTCCTGGATACAGAAACCACGGGTCTGTCGGCTGACAGTGGTGACCGGATTGTTGAGATCGGGTGCGTTGAACTTTTCAACCGTCGCCTGACTGGCAACAATCTGCATTTCTACCTGAATTCGGGCCGTGAAAGCCATGAGGAGGCGTTCAAGGTGCATGGCATCAGCAGCGAATTCCTCAGGGACAAACCCCAGTTCAGGGCTGTGGCCGATGAATTGCTGGCCTACCTGCAGGATGCCGAAGTCATCATCCACAACGCGTCCTTCGATCTCGGTTTCCTGAACATGGAACTGGCGCTGATTGGCCGACCGGCGTTGCACGAGTTTGTCGCCAGCGTCACCGATACGCTGCAGATGGCCAAGGAAATGTTTCCGGGCAAACGCAATTCGCTCGAT
>Ga0194060_10000712_pt1 | contig 24188 bp, 21 predicted proteins | sample SepL225m_MetaG_FD_163427 | JGI IMG/M metagenome (GOLD analysis project Ga0194060, IMG submission 163427) | Anoxic zone freshwater microbial communities from boreal shield lake in IISD Experimental Lakes Area, Ontario, Canada - Sep2016-L222-5m | ecosystem: Environmental > Aquatic > Freshwater >... | reverse complement strand
AGCTGTTGCTAGTGAAAGTCACATTATTGATATTCCGGATTCGATAACTGACGAACAAGCACTTGCCATGCTAGTTCAAGGAACAACTGCTTGGCATATCCTAAAAACTGTTGGGCACATTCAACCAGGAGAGACTGTAGTAATTCATGCCGCTGCTGGTGGCGTTGGTTCGATTGCAATTCAGTTAGCCAAGATGTGGGGCGGAAAAGTTATTGCCGTTACTTCTGCTGGACCAAAACAAGAACTAGCCAAATCACTTGGAGCAGATGTAGTCATTGATGCGAATTCAACAGACCTGCAAAGTGCAATGCGTGAAGCCAATGGTGGAAAGCGTCCCGAAATGATTTTAGAAATGGTTGGCGGCAAAACCTTTGATGACAGTCTTGCAGTCCTTGCGCCATTTGGTCGTCTTGTAACTTTCGGAATGGCGTCACGAATTCCTCCCACACTTGTGCAACCAGCAACTCTTATTGGTGGGACAAAAACAATTGCAGGATTTTGGTTAGGAAATTGTTTTAATAGTAAGGAACTTCTCAACGATGTGATTGTTGAACTCTTCGGACTCATTGCACAAGGTTTGATCAAACCTGTCATTGGTGAGGTATTCCCTTTGAGTCAGGCAGGCAGAGCTCATCGTGAGATTGTTGGTCGCAGAACAACTGGCAAAGTCACGCTAAATCCGGCCATTTAACGCTTGCAATTCACGAAACTTTTCTTGATTTTCGAAATGAAGTGTCCAGCCTGTACTCTCGCTTATTGATAAACGCCCCCCTAGCTCAGTCGGTAGAGTGTTTCCATGGTAAGGAAAAGGTCAACGGTTCGATTCCGTTGGGGGGCTCGGCGGGGTAGCTCAGCTTGGTAGAGCAAGCGGCTCATAATCGCTGTGTCGCCGGTTCAAATCCGGCCTCCGCTACTAGAAAAGCACGCGTAATTTCACGACAAGCAGGGTGGTCAGGTAGCCTGACCCCTCATTCACTGAAGGAGTTAGACCATGGCAAGTAAGAGTGCGGACGTACGTCCAAAGATCACCATGGCATGCGTGGATTGTAAAGAGCGCAACTACATAACAAAGAAGAACCGTCGTAACGATCCAGACCGTCTTGAACTGAAGAAGTTCTGTCCTCGTTGCAAGTTATCAACACTTCACCGCGAAACTCGCTAATGCTCAATCCCGATTCTGTCGGGCGCACTTTTACCGGTGCCGAGTTTGTTTCTGTTACTCAATCTCAGATTGAAGAATTTGCTCGCGTTGTTGGAGAAACTGATTTCAGCGTAGCTCCACCAACTTTTTCTATTCGCATCACCTTGGCGCAATCCCAAGAACTCCTCTCTAATCCCGATGTCGGCCTGGATTGGACTCGACTCGTCCATGGCGACCAAAAATTTGCAATTCATCGCCCCATTGTTGCCGGAGATCAATTGAAGTGCTCTTCTACAATCGAAAATTACAAAGTAGTAGCAGGAAATGAAATTGTTACTGTTCGATCGGATCTTCACTCTGGAAGCGAACTTGTGGTTTCAACATGGTCAACGTTGGTGGTTCGCGCATGATACATGTGGGAGATGTTGTGGCTGAGCGAGTATTCCTAATTAACCGCGAGTTACTCAAGTCGTATGCCAACGCAAGTGGGGATCAGAATCCAATTCACCAAGATGAAGCATTTGCAAAATCTGTTGGCTTACCCGATGTCATTGCCCATGGAATGTTAACTATGGCACTCGTTGCTAAGTTCGTTACTGATTGGGTGGGGGGGTCTGGCGCAGTAAAAGAATTTTCAGCCCGCTTTGTGAAGCCAGTAATTGTTCCAGCCGGGCAGGAAGTAGATCTCACGGTCTCGGCGTTAATTTCCGAAGTCAGTGATGGCCGAGTGCGCTTGGATATAACTGCAACATCTGCAGGCGTGAAGGTATTGGGAATGTCGAAGGCGTTAGTAGAAAAGAAATGAAAGTTCCAGATGAGATCTGGAAACTGGGACAAGCCCGACACTTGGCTCGTTCTGAAAAAAACTTCATTGAAGCTGATCGTTTGAGAAATCAGATGTGGAGTCAAGGCTGGGATGTCATGGATGCCGATGGAGGTTTTCGAATCGAGCCCAAAGCGTTGTATTTAGACTATTCATCTACGCGAGCTATAAGTGAAATTGAATGCGGTGAAATTGCGATTGCAATGATTGTTGACGGATTCCAAGAAGATGCAGTTGATACCATTCTCGGCATTCGAGCATTCACGTCGATTCCTATTGTCCTTCTTTCACTCAAAGAGGTTGGTCCAATGGAAGCGCTTTGTGATGAGAAAACTTTTGTAATCCATGTACAAGAGCCTTGTGGTTGGGGCGAAGCGGCCAACGCGCTAATGAAGAAAATTCGCGCAAAGTATTTAGTAATTATGGATCCATCAACAAGGTTTACTGGTGATGCAATTGCGCCAGTATTAGAAGAATTGCGAAAGAATGAGTATGCAGTAGTTGGGTGGCGTGGTGGGTTGATCAACGTTGAAGATGAATGGCGCAGCGTTGATGACAAAGGAGCAGGTGAAGTTGATGTTCTATTTAGTTACTTCATGGCAATAGATCGAGAAGCCGGAATCCTTGCAGGTAGTTTTAATCCTCGTGCCATTTACTACCGCAATGCCGACATTGAATTTTCGCTAAAACTTCGGCACTCACAGGGGAGATTGCTTCAAATGGATTTACCCTTAACGCAAGGTCGCCATCACGGTTATCACGATGTGGACCCTGAGTTCAGCAAGACTCAATCTAAGAAGAATTACGATCGCATCCTCGAACATTTCCGAGGAAAGAGCGCAATCTTGAGCCCCCGTCGCTAACCTTTACGCCATGGCCGAGCTATCTAACTACACCAGTCTCAGAGTTGGTGGTTCTGCTGGAAAATTTATTGAGGTTTCAACAGAGTCCGAAATTATTTCGGCAATTGAATCTGCAGGAGACAAACCAATTCTTATCATGGGTGCCGGAACGAATATGTTGGTTAGTGATGCTGGTTTTGATGGCACGGTGATCAGAATTTCTAACAATAATTTGGAGAGCGAAATTGATGCGTGTAGCGGGGCGACTCTAAAAATCGGAGCCGGGGAAAACTGGGATCATTTTGTTGCTGCAACAATTTCTAGAGGTTTTGCCGGCCTTGAAACACTTAGCGGAATCCCAGGCACTGTTGGGGCTGCGCCTATTCAAAATATTGGCGCTTATGGCCATGAAGCCTCGGAGTTCATTACTCGCGTTCGTACTTATGACCGCAAGGAGAAAAAACTTACAACTTTCACTAATAGCGAATGTGGATTCTCATACCGGTCTTCACGGTTTAAAACTGAAAAAGATCGCTATGTAATTCTTGAGGTTTCTTTCCAATTGCGAATTGGTGAAGAAACGACTCCAATTATTTATGCTGAATTGGCGGAGGCACTGGGAATCAAGGTTGGCGAAAAAGCGCCCGTTGTGAAAACTCGCAAAGTAACTCTCGAACTGCGCTCCAAGAAAGGCATGTTGTTAAATCCCGCAGATCGTGACTCATGGTCTGCAGGATCATTTTTTACCAACCCTATTGTTGATGCAGAAATCGCGGCGCAACTTCCGGCGGATGCACCTCGTTGGCCTCAAGCAGATGGGCGAATAAAAACTTCAGCAGCATGGCTCATGGAAAATGCAGGAGTGCATAAAGGTGATTCAATTCAAGGAGCAAGAATTTCAACGAAGCACGTTCTAGCGCTTACGAATGCGGGAAATGCAACCGCTGCAGATATTGCAACTCTTGCACGTAATGCTCAGATAAAAGTTAAAGAAGTTTTCGGAATAACGCTAGAACCAGAAGTGAATCTGATTGGCCTTAACCTTCTGTAATTAACTTCTTTATACGCCCAATTCCTTCGACAATATCATCATCGCTGAGCGCATAAGAAAATCTTAGATAGCCCGATGGCCCAAATGCTTCACCCGGAACTGCCGCCACTTCAACTTCATCTAAAATCAAAGTTGCGAGTTCTGCGGAAGTTTTAGGAGTTTTCCCGCGAATTGTTTTCCCTAATACTGCTTTTACAGATGGGTACACGTAGAACGCTCCTGTTGGGAGTGGGCACTCAAAACCAGGTATTTCGTTGAGCAATTTAGTAATGAGTTTACGACGGCGATCAAATGCCTCACCCATTTTGTGTACTGCAGAGAGGTCGCCAGTGAGTGCAGCAATTGCAGCGCGTTGGGAAACGTTTGAAACGTTACTGGAAAGATGTGATTGCAAATTAGTGGCGGCTTTAATGACATCTTTAGGGCCGATCATCCAACCGACTCGCCAACCTGTCATGGCATACGTTTTTGCAACTCCATTGAGAATGATTGTTTGATCGGCTAAAGCCGGAACTAAAACTGGCAGGCTCGGAGCAGTGGCTCCGTCATAAAGAAGGTGCTCGTAGATTTCGTCAGAAATAATCCAAATATTATTTTTTAGCGCCCACTCGCCAATTGCTTTCACCTGTGCTGGAGAATAAACGGCACCGGTTGGATTGCTAGGGGAGCAGAAAAGAAGCGCTTTAGTTTTTGAAGTTCGTGCGGATTCGAGTTGCTCAACGGTTACCAAATAGTCTTGCGTTTCATCCGCGAATACTTCGACAGGAATTCCTCCTGCTAATTTGATGCACTCTGGATACGTCGTCCAATATGGCGCGGGCAACAATATTTCATCACCTGGATTAACAATTGTTGCAAACGCTTGGTACACCGCTTGCTTGCCACCATTTGTAACAAGTACTTGGTCTGCAGTTATTTCAAAATGTGAATCGCGTTTAGTTTTTTCAACGATTGCAGTGCGTAATTCTGGCAAACCAGGAGTTGGTGTGTAGCGATGATTCGAAGAAACACTTGCTGCCGAGATTGCTGCATTTACAATGTAATCAGGTGTTGGAAAATCTGGCTCACCTGCACCGAATCCAATGACTGGCCTGCCTGCAGCTTTAAGCGCTTTGGCTTTGGCATCGACTGCCAACGTGGCAGATTCAGCGATTGCGGCAATTCGGTGAGATATTCGAGTCATAGTGGTAAGTCTGCCGTATTCGGGGCCTCATCTAGGCGCGAGTTAGACCCAGCACCACTTGTGCCTCTACAATCTGCGCCCTGAGCGTTTTGGTCTCTTTGCCATGCGCTTTGAAGGGCAGTAGCTCAACTGGCCAGAGTTCCGGTCTCCAAAACCGGCGGTTGGGGGTTCAAGTCCCTCCTGCCCTGCGCAGATCGAACGAAGTAAAAGAAAGGAAGGCCCGCAATGACAGACGTTCTTGAAGTAAGTGAAGAGAAGAAGCTTGGTCTCTTTGCTCGCATTGGCCTGTTCTATCGCCAAATTGTTTCTGAACTTCGTAAAGTTGTTTGGCCAACTCGTAAACAGTTGTCTACATATACAGCGGTCGTTCTAGTTTTCGTAACATTCATTATCGCCGTGGTTTCCCTACTCGATCTTGTTCTTACCAAGATCGTTTTCTTGGTATTTGGATAAGGATAGAAAATGACTGAGGAAGTTAAACCGGACGCATTCGAAGCTGCACTTGTTGCATCTGCTGTCGAAGAACAACCGGTTGTCGCTATTGCAGAAGAGGAGTTAGTTCCAACTGCAGAAGTTGATACGGATGATTCTGAATCTCCAGAAGAAGATGATCCGAACGCACTATTTCGCCAAGCACTTCGTGTAGCACCTGGAGATTGGTATGTCGTTCATTCATACGCTGGATATGAAAAGAAAGTTCGTGGAAATCTTCAACAGCGCATTGCTTCGCTCAACATGGAAGACTTTATTTTCCAAATTGAAGTTCCAGAAGAAGAAGTAATGGAAATCAAGAACGGCCAACGCAAGATGGTCAAGCGCAATATCTATCCTGGCTACGTCTTGGTACGCATGGAACTCAGTGATGAATCTTGGTCAGCAGTCCGCAACACACCTGGTGTTACTGGATTCGTTGGCAATGCTCATCACCCAAGCCCACTCACTTTTGATGAGGTCGAAAAGATTCTTGCACCTCGTCCAGTGAAGAAATCCGATAAACCTGAAATTCGCGTTGTTGACTTTGAAGTTGGCGAATCTGTCACCGTTATGGATGGCCCATTTGCAACACTTCCAGCATCGATTAGCGAAATCATGCCCGAGCAAGCCAAACTCAAAGTTTTGGTTTCGATTTTCGGACGTGAAACCCCTGTTGAACTTTCTTTCCAGCAAGTTCAGAAGATTTAATCCCCAACGACCCTAGATAGATAGAGATAAAGGAAACCATCATGGCCCCGAAGAAGAAGATCACTGCGATGATCAAGTTGCAGATTCAAGCTGGCGCTGCAACACCTGCTCCACCAGTGGGTCCTGCCCTTGGTCAACATGGCGTCAACATCATGGAGTTCGTTAAGGCATACAACGCTGCAACGGAATCACAAAAGGGTCAGATCATTCCTGTTGAAATCTCAGTGTATGAAGATCGCTCATTTACATTCGTCACTAAGACACCACCTGCATCACGTCTCATCTTGAAAGCTGCTGGCGTTGAAAAAGGTTCAGCTGTCCCTCATAAGACCAAAGTTGCTTCAATTACAAAAGCACAAGTTCAAGAGATCGCCAAGATCAAGATGGAAGATCTCAATGCCAACGACATCGATGCTGCCAGCTTAATCATCGCAGGCACTGCTCGTTCGATGGGCATTACTGTCGATAACTAATAAATTTCTGAGGTTCACAATGAATCTCAGATGTGGGAGAACCTCGCTGGTTCGCTAACCACAACCACTAGCTCTTCTTAGGTGAAGAGGAATGAGGAAAGAAATGAAGCGCAGTAAGAAATATAAAGCAGCGGCAGAGAAAGTTAAGCAAGATCATCTCTACACGCCTCTTGAGGCAGTAACGCTAGCTCGCGAAACATCTACGACTAAATATGATGCAACTGTTGAAGTTGCTCTATGCCTCGGCGTAGATCCTAAGAAAGCCGATCAAGCAATTCGAAGCACTGTAAATTTGCCACACGGAACAGGTAAGACTGCTCGCGTTTTGGTATTTGCTGGTGGAGAGCGTGCAGAAGAAGCTCGCGCCGCTGGTGCGGACATTGTTGGAGCAGATGAATTAATTGAAGAAGTTGCTAAGGGTCGCCTCGATTACGATGCCGTAGTTGCAACTCCAGATTTAATGGGCAAGGTTGGTCGTCTTGGAAAGGTACTTGGACCTCGCGGTTTAATGCCAAACCCAAAGACCGGCACAGTAACCACCGATGTTGCAAAAGCTGTTTCAGACATTAAAGGTGGAAAGATTGAATTCCGTGTTGATAAGAATTCAAACCTCCACTTCATCATCGGCAAGGTTTCATTTACTGCAGCAATGCTTGCAGATAATTACGCTGCAGCGCTTGAAGAAGTTATGCGCGCAAAGCCATCTTCATCAAAGGGACGCTTTGTTAAGAAGGCAACTGTTTCGACCACGATGGGACCTGGTATTCAGGTAGATCCCAACTTGGTACGCGAAGCTGGATCAGGCGAATAAACCAAATTTGACGAGGGTAGGCGCAAACGCTTACCCTCGCCATATAACCAAAGACCGCAGGTCTGGACTACACCGCAAGGTTGGTTCACGAAATGACGAAAGTCAGCCCGCGTAGGTGTTCACGTTTAACCCGTGCGCCCTTACGCGTCACGGGTTTTCTTCATTTTAAGACTTGAGTTTTTATATAAGGAAAGCTCCGCAAGGAGTACATGTACTACTTACGCATAAGGAAAGGTGAACCGAATGGCTCGCCCAGATAAAGCAGCAGCAGTTGCTGAGCTAACGGAAGATTTCCGTACGGCAAACGCAACTGTGCTCACCGAATATCGCGGACTTTCCGTGACTTCGATGAAGCAACTTCGCCGTGCTCTTGGTGCAAACACTAAGTATGCGGTTGTAAAAAACACTCTCACCAAAATTGCAGCGAAAGAAGCCGGAGTTGATGTTCCAGCCGAACTTCTCAAAGGTCCTTCTGCGTTGGCGTTCATCAAAGGTGACCCAATAGATGCAGCAAAGAGCTTGCGTAATTTCGCAAAAGAAAATCCTTTCCTTGTAATCAAGGGCGGAATTTTCGAAGGCAAATCAATTACGACAGCGGAAATTCTCAAGCTTGCAGATCTCGAGTCCCGTGAGGTTCTCTTGGCAAAGCTTGCTGGTGCAATGAAGGGATCGCTTGCTAAGGCAGCGCGCGTCTTTGATGCACTACGAATCAAAATGGAAGCCGGTTCACCTGTAGTACAGGCACCTGCAGAAGTTGTTGCCGAAGCTCCTGTTGCGCAAGCACCAGTAGTTGAGGCGGTTGTTGAAGAACAACCGGCAGTCGAAGCATCGGCAGCTGAAGAAGTTGTAGCAGAAGCAGTTCAAACCCCAGAAGAAGATAAGGAATAAATCATGGCAAAACTCAGCACAGAAGACCTTTTGGGTCAGTTCAAAGAAATGACACTGGTTGAACTCTCAGATTTCGTAAAGTCATTTGAGACTGAATTCGACGTTACAGCCGCTGCACCAGTTGCAGCAGCAGGTGGCGGAGCAGCAGCTCCTGCAGCAGCAGAAGCTCAAGATGATTTCACACTCATTCTTGAATCAGCTGGATCTCAGAAGATTGCAGTTATCAAGGAAGTTCGTAACATCAATTCAAGTCTTGGCTTGAAAGAAGCTAAGGACCTAGTTGATGCATGCCCAGCAACCTTGCTTGAGAAAGCAACAAAGGATGCAGTGGATAAGGCGAAGGCTGCACTTGAAGCAGCTGGCGCAACAGTAACTGTTAAGTAATTCTGTAAATAACCTTTACAAGAATTAAAAGTTGGGCCCTTAGCGAAAGCTAGGGGCCTAACCTCATTTTTGACTCATTTCCTTGCATTCCAGCACAGCCGAGTTACTATTCAAACATGAGATACAGAAAGTCACTTGTTGCTCTATCGGGTATTTCTGTTCTTAATCTTTCTATAGCTCTTGTATTCCTTCCTACTGCTTTTGCAGGAGCTAAATTGGGAGGCGCATGTACAAAACCTGGCAGTACGACGAAAGTTTCAGGTAAGACTTTATTGTGTGAGAAAAAGAATAAGAAGCTTGTTTGGATACCTGCGACGAATTCAGTGATAAAAAATTCTAGTTCCTCAAATGGATCCAGCAACAAAGTAGATCCCAACAAAGTAGATCCCAACAAAGTAGATCCCAACAAAGTAGATCCCAACAAAGTAGATCCCAACAAAAGTGGTTCTAACAAAGCAGTGCCCATGGGGAATTTTCTTGTTGCTAACCCTGTAGACCTTGAGCACGTCGTAAGGTTAAGTAAGTTTCGAAGTTGCGTAGGACACGACTATTCGCCAGCAGTCTTGGCAAAATCGAGTGCGAGCGATACATCGATCGAAGGAAAGCGCTCAATGAAGCACTATGTAATTATTGATGTGCCATCGTCTCCATCCAGAGTTGTGAAAGGCTACGCACCATTTGATGGCACGCTTTCTTATTCCACAAGCGGATACACAATGGGTATTGCAGTTTTGATTACCTCTTCAGATGGCTGGGTTTTTGAGTTTATGCATGTAGATCCACTTGTTGCCGATGGAAGCAAAGTTAAGGCCGGGGATGCGGTTGTTGCTGTACCTGCAAATAATGCCGCTGCTGCGAATGCTCAAAAAAACGCAGGTGGCACACCTTCCGGTGCCGATTCAACAAATGTTTTCGATATCGCCCTCTACAACCCGTTCTTAAAGCCTTCCAACTTTGAAACAATATTTAAGCATTTTGCACCTAACGTCGCCTCTCTTTGGGCGGCTAAAGGGTTTACCGCTGAATCAACAATAATTAGTAAAGAGTTGAGAGATGCATCTCCGTGTGTCACTGATGGATCATGGAATGGAAACTTTGTAGGTACTGCCCCAGAAAGTGACTACGTCAATGCTATTGGTTACAAGCCTTAGCCCATCAGGTAAGCACGCAAAACTAAACCTACTTAAACTTTGAAATAACTAGCGCCAAGGTGGCGTGCAATCACTTCGATATCATCGGCAACATGAGCATTGGTTGCAGCCGAATGGTGAATTACCCCTGCTCGTGCCCAACGTTCCCAAGCTTGGCGAACTGGACCTGAGTTAAATCTAAATCCAGCATTAGGAGTTCCAGTTGCTGGTGAGCGTCTGCCCGTAAAAACTCCTTCGGCAACAACGAATCGTGGTTCAGGTGCATAGACAAATCCGACGAGTGAAGCAGGTCCTGCGGGAATCGAAAAATTTGTGCTGGGGGATTTAATTGGGTCATGCTCGTACCAGACATCAGTAACTAACTCTGGCTTTGTAGTTCCACAGAAACCAAGGTCATGTTCTCCAGTGTTTGCAAGTATCGCTTCATTATTTTCATGATCTAGTGCTTCAATTTCATGATACAAAGTTGGATGCCCGAGACTTTTGACCGCAAGCATGGCAAGAGAAGTTAAGACATCCCCTGTGCATGTCCATGGAATTCCTGCGCTAGTTAGCCTTCCAAGTGCAAAACATGGAGCAACTCCAAAATCGGTAGAAGGCCTTAACTGTCGAACATGACAATTAATTGTTCCAACATTGGCATTGTTATCTTTGAGAATTTCCCGTAGTGCAATCTCTGCGCGAATCACACGGTTCATTGCTATTGGATCTACTGAATCAACTCCATTAAATTCGCTTTCAATCTGAATTTGAGTCTGCGCAATCTCTGTGTTCTCAACATTTTGTGATCGTGTTACTAATTCTTCAGGTGCTATATCAATCATTGTTGGACCAAAACTTTTAAGTACTTCATTTGAAACGTCAACACTTGTGTAGCCGGGCATTTTTTCACCGATGCGCACCATGCGCGCCTGTCGAACACGGCCTGCAGCACATGCTCTTCGCACGGCGGTTGTGATTCCTGCAGGAGTTTGCAAACTAGAGACCACGAGATCAAATGGACGATTAAGGCGCGATAGAGCGCTACCCAACATTGGAGCTCCTACTGTGGCCCCAGATGTGCTGATATCACTGTGATTGAAATGCTCATCCAATGAATCTCCAGGACTTAGCGCCCATAAAACAACAGGAATTCCAGGAAGGTTTTCCAGGAATGACATTCCAGTCGCAGGGGGAACGGCCATTGAGCTGATTACTACGAGAGCATCTACGTTTTTGCATTCGCGAGTGAGTGCTTTCCCTTCTTCAGCAGTAGCAATTAACCCGCTTACAGAAAGGTTAAATTCTTTTGATAAAAATTCAAGAGCGTCAGTCAAAATTTTGTGACGGTTAGCACGTAAATCCCCAGGAACAGATGACTCCCAAAATCCCCAGTAGGGATGCACGACGGCGATTGTTGATTTCATTCTTTGAGTGCCACCCTTCGCGTAATCACTTGAGTACAACATACTTCAAGGATTACTTTTTCGCTATGACAATTATGGGATTTTCCGACACATTGCAACGACGCGTTCGATTAGGAAGTTGGCAAGATCAAAAGATTTCTACTTATAAAAAAATTCTTGAAGCGTTAGAAAAACATGAGTGGGATGATGCTTCTGCACTTGCAGAATACTTTGTTGATGAAGCAGGTGTTTGCTGGCACTTGTATCGCCAATGGCTTTCAGACCTAGAAGGTTTTTTGCGTGATCAAGGAACAACGCAAGCAGACATAGATTCTATTTATGCAAATTTGAAAGAAGTTACTCGACTTCCAGATGGTTCAATTTTTGATTCGAAAGCAATGTGGGATCGAATGAATGGACTCATAAAAGATGTAGTTGCTGCTTCGAATGCACATGATGCTGAAAAAGCTACTGCACTTATGATCGAAGCTAAAGAAGTCTGGCGCCAAACTCACGATAGAGATGTGGACGCTACATATTGCTTTATGAGTGAAACTGCAGAGCGATATGGAGATGATGCGATTCCTCGGATGTATGAGCGAGTATTACTTCCACTATTTGCATGGCGATATGAAAAATTCGATATTGATAAGCATCCTTGGGATGAAGGGCTAGAAACCCTTATGTATGTGGCGTGTGAGGCTATGCGCGGACATATGGTTGGCCCAGAGCGCACCGGAGATTTTGAGCTAGAAGAATTCCCAGATCGATTCGCATTACGTTTTGACCCTTGCGGATCTGGAGGCCGAACTGTTCGTGGTGACGATATTGAAGGCACGCCTCCACGAATGGAAGCGCCATATAACTGGAGGGCTTCTCAGAAAGAATCAGATTGGAATCACTACAAGAAGAACGTTTCACTCTATTGCGCACATTGCGTAATTTTGATGGAGCATATGGCTATTGATCGTTTTGGTTATCCAGTTCGCGTGGTAGATCCTCCGACATATCCAGACACCAATCCAGATCCAGAACTTCGCCAGAAATGCCAATGGTTGATGTTTAAAGACCCAACACAAGTCCCCGAAGAGTTTTACACACGAAGTGGTCGTACAAAGCCAACTGAGTTTGGAAGCAAAGCTCATGGTGTTGTAGATCTTCCAGATCCTTCAACATTCGGAATGCCCGGAACGGGGTGACAACGCACACTCTGCCAACATGGGGAGAAGCAATTGTTATGCCCGGTGTTGGTGAACCGTTACGTCTGGTTCAAAGAACCGTGCCCGAACCTGAACCAGGATTTGCACTCATACATATCGAAGCATGTGGCGTGTGTGGATCAGATTTATTTTTGCACAAAGGTGGATTTGGAATTGAGAAACTTCCTGTAGTTCCTGGACACGAAGCAGCTGGACGTGTCATGAGTGTGGGTACGCATGAGGATGAATGGTTGATTGGTACACAAGTTGCTCTGTATTACATCAATGCACCACGAGGTACATCGTGGATTGATGAAGGGCATGAAAATATTGGTCCAGGCATTGAACGAATGGGCGTCGATGTTGATGGCGCATTTGCAGAATTTATTGTTCGCCCTGTGCACACATTGATTCCTGTTGAGCCAGAGATGGATCCGGCAGTTGTTGCAGTTGCAACAGATGCTCTCGCTACGCCGTATCACGCGCTTGTAGATATTGCGCAATTGAAGGCGGGTCAAACCCTTGTTGTAATTGGGCTTGGTGGCATTGGAAGCAACGCAGTTCAGATTGGAAAACTCCTTGGCGCACGCGTTATTGCAGTTGGACGAAGCCAGCGGAAATTAGACCAAGCTCTTGAACTTGGCGCAGATATTGCACTTGCCTCATCCGAAGGTTTTGAAAAGGTAAGAGAAGTTGCAGGAGCAAACATTGATGTTGTTGTCGAATGCTCAGGTGTTGCAGAGATGGCGCGATTTGCAATTAACTGCGCTGGCTTTAGGGCACGAGTCGTTCTTGTAGGAGCATCAATGGAAAATTTCTCCATTGCTCCAACAGAATTAATTTGGCGAGAGTCCTCAATTATGGGTAGCAGGGGATTCACGAAAGAAAATATTCAAGATGTCCTTGACCACATTCGTGAAGGTCGTCTTGTTACAGAACATCTAACTAATAATCAACGCCCACTTCGAGATGCATCAGAAGCGCTCGAAGATCTGAAATCCGGACTATCTATGAGGACAATCCTTGTTCCAAGAATGAGAGGACTTCAATGAGAGATCATATGGAGCTCGATGGTTATGAAGGTCGGGTCGCATTTATCACCGGAGGCGCACAAGGAATTGGACGGCAGATTGCCGAACGAATGCGAGACTTGGGTGCACGCGTTGCAGTTGGTGACTTACATCAGCCCGATGTCCCTGATTGTCTAAATATGACTATGGATGTTACGAACGAGGAATCGGTAAGACGTGCTGTTGACGAAGTTTTTACTTCGCTGGGAAGTATTGACATCCTTGTACTCAACGCAGGAATTTTCATTATCGAACCTTATGAAGATACAACTCTTGCTTCCTGGGATAGAACAATGTCAGTAAATCTCACGGGATCATTTTTAGTTTCTAAGTCAGTGTTGCCACATATGCGGGAAGCGCATTTTGGTCGAATTCTTATTATTGGTTCTAGCGCAGGAATTACCGGTGGCAGTAAGAGCGTCGCGGCGTACGCGGCATCGAAAGCTGGAGTTATGGCGTTGGCCAAGTCCATAGCCACGGCTTACGCCGAATTTGGAATTACCTCCAATGCCCTGGCTCCGGCTTTGATCGAAACCGACATGATTAAGAACATGACCGACATGGCCTCACGGATTCCCGTCGGGCGCCTTGGACGGCCAGCCGACGTGGCCGATTTGGCAGCCTTCCTATGCTCAGAAAATGCAGGCTTTATCACCGGGGCTGTCGTTGATATCAATGGAGGGTTCCTCATTCACTGAGCGTGAACCCGATGCTCGTGAATCTAGGGAATTCCCTAGATTTGCCCCATCAGTCGAGCGGGGTGAGCGGGGTTGCGTTCACAGATTTTTCCAAACCCCGTGACGGCGGGGGTATAGGTGTGATACAAGCGCCCGGTTGGACATAAGACCCCTTCGCCCGATAGCCTTCGCGTTCGCACAAATTCCTTGAGGTCAATGCATATAGCGGCTGAGACCTTTGTCCGTGCGTCACTAAAACTGTTCGGAAGGACACCTCTTGGCCGCGTCAAAAAATAAATCAGTTGCTCCAACCCGTATCTCATTTGCAAAAATCCGCGAACCACTCGAAGTACCTAATCTCTTAGCGCTACAAATCGAAAGCGTTGACTGGTTACTTGGTAACGAAGCTTGGCGCGAAAGATTGGCTCAAGCTGAAGCCACTAGTCGAGGTGAGCTGCCAAAGCAATCAGGACTTGAAGAAATCTTCGAAGAGATCTCACCCATTGAAGATTTCCACGAAACCATGAGTCTTTCATTTAAAGACCATAAATTCTACGAACCAAAGCATTCACTTGAAGATTGTAAAGATCGCGATATGACATATTCGCGTCCACTCTTCGTAACTGCTGAGTTCACAAACAACATCACCGGTGAAATCAAATCTCAGACAGTATTCATGGGTGATTTTCCTGTTATGACAGAGCGCGGAACTTTCGTAATTAACGGAACTGAGCGCGTGGTTGTTTCACAGCTTGTTCGCTCACCTGGTGTTTATTTTGAGCAAAACGTTGAAAAGACTTCAGATAAAGATGTTTTCACTTCAAAGATTATTCCTGGCCGTGGTGCTTGGTTAGAATTTGAAGTTGATAAAAAAGATTTAGTTGGCGTGCGAATCGACCGCAAGCGTAAGCAATCGGTCACCGTATTCCTTAAGGCCCTTGGTTGGACTGAAGAACAAATTCGCGAAGAGTTTGGTGAGTTCGAATCCATGATGGCAACTCTTGAAAAAGATAACGTGAAGACTCAGGACGAAGCACTTCTAGATATCTACCGCAAACTTCGTCCAGGTGAGCCTCCAACAAAGGAAGCCGCACAGAACCTCATCGAAAACTTGTATTTCAATCCAAAGCGTTATGACTTGGCCAAGGTCGGACGCTTTAAGGTCAATAAGAAGCTAGGTCTTGATCAAGAACTCAAGCAGGGGCTTCTAACAATTCAGGACATCGTTGCAACCATTCGTTACTTAGCTGCACTCCACAAGGGTGACCTACTTATGGAATACGGTCGCGAAGTTCGCGTTGTAAAAGACGATATCGATCACTTCGGTAACCGTCGTCTGCGCACTGTTGGTGAATTGATTCAAAATCAAGTTCGTACCGGCTTGTCCCGTATGGAGCGTGTTGTTCGTGAACGTATGACAACACAAGATGTTGAAGCAATTACTCCTCAGACACTTATTAATATTCGTCCAGTAGTTGCATCAATTAAGGAGTTCTTTGGAACTTCTCAGTTATCGCAGTTCATGGATCAAACAAATCCACTTTCAGGACTCACTCACAAGCGTCGTCTTTCAGCACTTGGACCTGGTGGTCTTTCTCGTGACCGCGCAGGTTTTGAAGTTCGCGACGTTCACCCGTCTCACTACGGACGTATGTGTCCAATTGAAACTCCTGAAGGTCCAAACATTGGACTTATCGGCTCTCTCGCAACATATGGCCGTGTAACCGCATTCGGTTTCATCGAAACCCCATATCGTAAAGTGTCAAAGGGTCGCGTAAGTGATCAAGTTGATTACTTAACAGCAGATGAAGAAGACGAGCACATTATTGCGCAAGCAAATGCTCCGCTAACTGATGACAATCACTTCTCAGAAGAGCGTGTACTTGTTCGCCGTCGTGGCGGAGAAGTTGAATACATTCTCGCTGACGAAGTTGATTACATGGATGTTTCGCCTCGACAAATGGTGTCCGTTGCAACTGCAATGATTCCGTTCTTAGAGCACGATGATGCTAACCGTGCCTTGATGGGCTCTAACATGATGCGTCAGTCAGTTCCATTGATGCGAGCTGAAGCTCCACTCATCGGAACAGGTATGGAATTCCGCGCCGCAGTTGATGCCGGAGACGTTGTCGTGGCGCTGAAAGCGGGCGTTGTTGAAGAAGTCTCTGCTGATGAAGTCAAAGTTATGAATGATGACTCCACGTACAAGACTTATCCATTGTCTAAATTCAAACGCTCTAACCAAGGAACTTCTTACAACCAGAAAGTTGTTGTAAGTAAAGGACAGCGTCTTGAGGTTGGTTCTGTAATTGCAGATGGACCTTGTACCGATAAGGGCGAAATGGCTCTTGGTAAGAACCTACTTGTGGCATTTATGTCATGGGAAGGTCACAACTACGAGGATGCAATTATCTTGTCTCAGCGCCTCGTCCAAGACGATGTACTAACTTCAATTCACATTGAAGAGTACGAAGTCGATGCTCGTGATACCAAGCTAGGTTCTGAAGAGATCACTCGCGACATCCCTAACGTTTCTGAAGAAGTTCTCGCCGATCTAGATGAGCGCGGAATCATTCGAATCGGTGCCGATGTTGTACCTGGCGATATTTTGGTTGGAAAGGTAACGCCAAAGGGCGAAACTGAACTCACACCAGAAGAGCGTTTGCTTCGTGCAATCTTTGGTGAAAAAGCTCGCGAAGTTCGCGATACATCACTCAAGGTCCCACACGGCGAATCAGGCAAAGTCATCGACGTCAAGATTTTCGAAAGCGAAGAAGGTTTCGAACTTGCTGCTGGTGTTAACCAAGTTGTCCGCGTTTATGTTGCGCAAAAGCGCAAGATTCAAGACGGAGACAAACTTGCTGGACGTCACGGCAACAAGGGTGTTATTTCCCGCATTCTTCCTCAAGAAGATATGCCATTCCTTGAAGACGGAACTCCTGTAGATGTAATTCTTAACCCGCTCGGCGTTCCTGGTCGTATGAACGTAGGACAGGTTTTGGAAATGCACCTTGGATGGGTTGCTAAAACAGGCTGGGATCTCTCCGGAGTTGATCAAGCTTGGCAGAAGCACCTCAAAGATATTGGTGCCGATAAAGGTGCGCCAGGAACAAATCTTGCAACGCCAGTATTTGATGGCGCTCGCGAAGAAGAAGTTACTGGACTCCTTGGAAGCACACTCAAAAACCGCGATGGCGTTCAACTAGTTGGCGCAAGTGGAAAAGCTCGACTCTTTGATGGTCGAAGTGGCGAGCCGTATCCAACTCCAATTTCAGTTGGATACATGTACATCTTGAAACTCCACCACTTGGTTGATGACAAGATTCACGCACGTTCAACTGGTCCTTACTCAATGATTACTCAACAACCATTGGGTGGAAAAGCTCAATTTGGTGGTCAGCGCTTTGGTGAAATGGAAGTATGGGCTCTTGAAGCGTACGGAGCTGCATACACACTTCAAGAATTGCTCACCATTAAATCTGATGACGTGCTTGGTCGAGTAAAGGTGTACGAAGCAATCGTTAAGGGTGAAAACATTCCAGAGCCTGGTATCCCAGAATCATTCAAGGTACTTGTCAAGGAAATGCAATCACTGTGCCTCAATGTTGAGGTTCTCTCTTCAGAAGGAGTCGCAATCGAAATGCGCGATACCGATGAAGAAGTATTCCGTGCCGCCGAAGAGCTGGGTATCAACTTGTCACGAGTTGAGCCAAGCAGCGTCGAAGAAGTTTAAGGAGAGGGAAAAATTATGCTTGACGTAAACTTTTTCGATCAACTCAAGATTGGTTTAGCTTCCGCTAACCACATTCGCGAATGGTCTTTTGGTGAAGTAAAGAAGCCAGAAACCATCAACTACCGCACACTTAAGCCAGAAAAAGATGGCCTCTTTGACGAGAAGATCTTTGGACCAACTCGTGACTGGGAATGTTATTGCGGTAAGTACAAACGAGTTCGATTCAAGGGAATCATTTGCGAGCGTTGCGGAGTTGAAGTTACTCGCGCAAAAGTACGTCGCGAACGTATGGGGCATATCGAATTAGCAGCTCCTGTTACCCACATCTGGTACTTCAAAGGTGTTCCTAGCCGACTTGGTTATCTCCTAGATCTCGCACCTAAAGATCTTGAGAAGGTTATCTATTTCGCTGCATACATGATTACAGAAGTAAAAGTTGATGAGCGCGAAGAAGATATGCCACAGCTTGAGAAGAAATTGGCAAACGATATTCGCAAGATAGAAACTCGTCGCGACAACGATCTTGATGCTCGCATGAAGAAGCAAGAAGCTGATACTGCTGTACTAGATGCAGACGATGCTAAAGCTGATGTGCGCCGTAAGCTTAAAGAAGTTGCAGAGCGTGAGCTCAAGCAAATTCGCGATCGTGCACAACGCGATCTTGATCGCCTAGAGCAAGTTTGGGCTCGCTTTAAGAACTTGAAGGTTCAAGATCTTGAAGGTGACGAATCTCTTTATCGCGAGATGAAAGATCGTTACGGCATGTACTTCAGAGGCGATATGGGCGCTGCTGCAATTAAGCACCGTCTTGAAACTTTTGATCTTGAAGCCGAATACAAAATTCTCAACGATCTCAGCGAGAACGGTAAGGGTCAAAAGAAGACTCGTGCCATTAAGCGCTTGAAAGTTGTTAACGCATTCCTTACAACCAGCAATCACCCATCATCGATGGTTCTTGATGTGGTTCCAGTTATTCCTCCAGATCTACGCCCAATGGTTCAACTCGATGGCGGACGTTTTGCGACTTCAGATCTCAACGATCTCTATCGTCGTGTAATCAACCGTAATAATCGTTTGAAGCGTTTGGCAGATCTTGGTGCACCAGAGATCATCGTTAATAACGAAAAGCGTATGTTGCAAGAAGCAGTTGACGCGCTATTCGATAACGGTCGTCGTGGTCGCCCTGTTACAGGTCCTGGTAACCGTGCACTGAAGTCACTTTCTGACATGCTCAAAGGTAAGCAAGGCCGTTTCCGTCAGAACTTGCTCGGAAAGCGCGTTGACTACTCTGGTCGTTCAGTAATTGTTGTTGGACCACAGTTGAAGTTGCACCAGTGCGGTCTGCCTAAGCAGATGGCACTTGAGCTCTTCAAGCCATTCGTAATGAAGCGTCTTGTTGACCTCAACCACGCGCAGAACATTAAATCTGCAAAGCGTATGGTTGAGCGCGCACGTCCAGTTGTATGGGATGTTTTGGAAGAAGTTATCGCCGAGCATCCAGTACTTCTTAACCGCGCACCAACGCTTCACCGTTTGGGTATCCAAGCATTTGAGCCTCAACTTGTTGAAGGTAAAGCAATTCAGATTCACCCACTTGTTTGTACTGCATTTAACGCAGACTTCGACGGTGACCAGATGGCTGTGCACTTGCCTCTATCTGCTGAAGCGCAAGCCGAAGCTCGTGTATTGATGTTGTCTTCAAACAACATCTTGTCACCTGCTAACGGTCGTCCAATTACCACTCCAACACAGGACATGGTTTTAGGTCTCTACTACTTAACTAGCGCTCGCGATGGTGAAGTTGGCGAAGGTCGTGCATTCGGCTCAATCGCTGAAGGCATCATGGCCTTTGATCAAGGAACCGTTTCATTGCAAGCAAAGGTGAAAATTCGCCTTGATGCTTCAAATGGAATTAATGGTGGAGCTTCAACAACTCTTAACACCACACTTGGTCGCGCACTATTTAACGAAGCACTTCCTGCAGATTATCCATTCGTTGATTACGATGTAAAGAAACCTCAACTTGGAAAGATTGTTGAGCAACTTGCTGAGTTCTATCCAAAAGTTACAGTGGCAGCAACACTTGATGCGTTGAAGTCACTTGGTTTCCATTGGGCAACTCGTGCAGGTGCAACCATCGGAATCGAAGATGTTGTAACTCCACCAAGTAAGGGCAAGATTCTTCAAGGTTATGAAGAAAAAGCCGACAAGGTGCAATCACAATACGAAAAGGGTCTCATTACAGATGATGAGCGCCGTCAAGAACTTATCGAGATCTGGACTCAAGCCACTAAAGAAGTTGGCGAAGTCATGGAAGAGAACTTCAAGGGCTCGCGCAACAACCCTGTTTGGATGATGGTGGATTCAGGTGCTCGTGGAAACATGATGCAGATTCGCCAAATCGCAGGTATGCGTGGACTTGTAGCAAACCCAAAGGGTGAAATTATTCCTCGCCCAATTAAGTCCAACTTCCGCGAAGGTCTGTCAGTTCTTGAATACTTCATTTCTACACACGGTGCCCGTAAGGGTCTTGCAGATACTGCACTTCGTACCGCTGACTCGGGTTATTTAACTCGTCGTCTCTGCGATGTTGCACAAGATGTCATTATCCGTGAAGAAGATTGCGGTACTGATCGCGGACTTTCCTTCGAGATTTCAGCTAAGGACGCTAACGGCGTTGTTGGCAAGCATCGCGATGTTGAAACATCCGTCTACGGTCGCACATTGGCTGAAACTGTTGAAGTTAACGGAAAAGTTCTTGCAGAAGCAGGTCGCGATCTTGGCGATTTGATTATTCAAGTACTTATCGAAGCTGGCGTAACTGAAGTGAAGGTTCGCTCAGTTCTTACTTGCGATAGCAAGGTAGGACAGTGCGCAGCTTGTTACGGACGTTCACTCGCTTCAGGAAAAATTGTTGATGTCGGCGAAGCAGTAGGAATCATCGCAGCACAGTCCATCGGTGAGCCAGGTACACAGTTAACAATGCGTACTTTCCACACTGGTGGTGTTGCAGGTGATGACATCACTCATGGTCTTCCACGCGTAGTTGAATTGTTCGAAGCGCGTACACCAAAGGGTGTTGCTCCTATCGCTGAAGCAGCGGGACTTGTTTCAATTCGCGATGATGTCAAGGGACGCAAAATCTACGTAACACCAAATGATGGTGGCGAAGAAGTTGCTTACCCAATCATCCGTCGTCAAAAACTTCTTGTAGAAGAAGGACAACGCGTTGAAGTTGGCCAGAAGTTAGTGGTCGGCGCAATTGACCCTAAGCAAGTTTTGAAAGTCTTGGGATCTCGTGCAACTCAAGTTCACTTGGTTGACGAAATTCAAGAGGTTTATCGCTCACAGGGCGTAGGCATTCACGATAAGCACATCGAAGTAATTGTTCGCCAAATGCTCAAGCGCATCACTGTGCTTGAAGCAGGAGATGCTGAATTGCTTCCAGGTGAACTCGTAGAACGTGGTCGCTTTGAAGATGAAAACCGTCGCATCGTCTCTCTTGGACAGAAGCCAGCAACTGGCCGTCCAGAGTTGATGGGTATTACCAAGGCCTCACTTGCCACCGAATCGTGGTTATCGGCCGCCTCCTTCCAGGAGACGACCCGAGTCCTTACCGATGCCGCCCTTTCTGAAAAGAGCGATCCACTCCTTGGTCTCAAGGAGAACGTCATTATCGGCAAGCTCATCCCAGCAGGTACCGGCCTTGCCCGATACCGCAATATCCGGGTTGAGCCAACCGAGGAGGCAAAAGCCGCGGTTTACGCTGCTTATGACGAATATGACTTCACTTCATTCGATTCCCAGGGCTCAGGAGAGGCAGTTCGCCTCGATGAGTTTGAGGTACCCCGCTAAAAGTTCTCGGCGTGTCGAAACGGCCTTTATTACCTCCGGGGTAACCCTTCGGATGTATAAGGGCCGTTTTGACTCTCAGAACACGCCTGAGTTACTCTTCGCGTCTGCTCTTTTCGAGAGCTTCTCCACCCCGCACTAAATTTATTTAGAGCGGTGCTTGCGCGAATTGGGCAACACACCCGACCGCGTGGGTCGGCGGATAAGCGCAAAAAAATTGCAGTAACTACTTATTACATGTCACTTGCTAACAAGCAAGAACATAAAAGGAGAAGTATGCCAACGATTCAACAGCTAGTACGTCGTGGTCGTGCAGAAAAGATCACGAAGACAAGCACACCTGCGCTAAAAGGTTCACCACAGCGTCGCGGTGTTTGTACTCGCGTTTACACAACAACACCGAAGAAGCCAAACTCTGCTCTTCGTAAAGTTGCACGCGTTCGTCTTACTAGCGGTATGGAAGTTACTGCATACATTCCAGGTGAAGGTCATAACTTGCAAGAGCACTCAATTGTTTTAGTTCGTGGTGGTCGTGTTAAGGATTTGCCTGGTGTTCGTTACAAAATTATTCGCGGTTCCCTTGATACACAAGGTGTAAAAAATCGTAAGCAATCTCGTAGCCGTTATGGCACCAAGAGAGAGAAGAAGGCCTCCTAATGCCACGTAAAGGTCCTGCGGTCAAGTCACCGGTTATTGCTGATCCGGTTTACAACTCACCTGTTGTTACTGCACTCATTAATAAAATTCTGCTTCACGGAAAGCGTTCAACTGCTGAAGCAATTGTTTACAACGCACTTGAAGGTTGTCGCGCAAAGACACAAGTTGATCCAATCATTACTCTCAAGCGCGCACTAGATAACATCAAACCAACTGTAGAAGTTCGCTCACGCCGTGTTGGTGGAGCTACATACCAGGTACCAGTTGAAGTTAAAGCTGGACGTTCAACAACACTTGCACTTCGTTGGTTAGTTGACTTCTCACGCGCACGTCGCGAAAAGTCAATGGCAGAGCGTTTAACTAATGAATTAATTGATGCCAGCAACGGTCTTGGCGCAGCTGTAAAGCGTCGCGAAGACACTCACAAGATGGCTGAAGCCAACAAGGCTTTTGCTCACTATCGCTGGTAATTAAAGAAACCCAACCGAGACTTTTACAAGAAACTATTAGAGGAGAATAAGTGGCCACGGATACTGCAATCGACCTAGCCAAGGTTCGCAACATTGGAATCATGGCGCATATCGACGCGGGCAAAACCACCACTACTGAGCGCATTCTTTTCTACACCGGTATCAACTACAAGATCGGTGAAGTTCACGAAGGCGCAGCAACAATGGACTGGATGGAGCAGGAGCAAGAGCGCGGTATCACTATTACATCTGCTGCTACTACCTGTATGTGGCATGACCACCTCATCAACATTATTGATACACCTGGCCACGTTGACTTCACTGTTGAAGTAGAGCGCTCACTCCGCGTACTTGACGGAGCAGTTGCAGTATTTGATGGCGTTGCAGGTGTTGAGCCACAATCTGAAACTGTTTGGCGTCAAGCAGATCGTTACAGCGTTCCACGTATTTGTTTTGTAAATAAGCTAGACCGCACAGGTGCAAATTTCGATATGTGCGTAGGCATGATTGTTTCTCGTCTTAATGCAAAGCCACTTGTTCTCCAAGTTCCCATCGGAAACGAATCTGACTTCCTCGGTGTAGTTGATTTGATCGCGATGAAAGCACTTGTTTGGCCAGGAGAAACTAAGAAGGGTGAGGATTACCTCATCGAAGAAATTCCAGCAGCTTTAGCGCAAAAATGTAAAGAAGCCCGCCACACACTTATCGAAGCTCTATCCGATGCTGACGATCAAGTTATGGAAAAATACTTAGACGGCGGAGAACTAACAGAACAAGAAATTATTGACGGAATTCGTCGTGCAACTCTTGCTGCCAAGGCTGTTCCTGTCCTTTGCGGATCAGCATTTAAAAACAAGGGTGTACAGCCAATGTTGGACGCAGTAACTCGTTACCTGCCAAGCCCGCTCGATGTAGAAGCAATCGTGGGACACAGCATGTCCGATGCAGCAGTTGAAGTTATTCGCCATCCTGATAACAAAGAACCATTCTCAGCCCTTGCTTTCAAAATCATGTCAGATCCGCACCTTGGAAAGCTTCACTTCATCCGAATTTATTCAGGCGTCTTGAACACAGGTTCTGCAGTACTTAACTCATCAAAAGATCGCAAAGAGCGCATCGGCAAGATTTATCAGATGCACGCAAATAAGCGCGAAGAACGCGACAGTGCGGGCGCTGGAATGATTGTTGCTGTTATGGGTCTTAAGGACACTACAAC
>Ga0194060_10000711_pt1 | contig 24191 bp, 30 predicted proteins | sample SepL225m_MetaG_FD_163427 | JGI IMG/M metagenome (GOLD analysis project Ga0194060, IMG submission 163427) | Anoxic zone freshwater microbial communities from boreal shield lake in IISD Experimental Lakes Area, Ontario, Canada - Sep2016-L222-5m | ecosystem: Environmental > Aquatic > Freshwater >... | reverse complement strand
ACTACCAAGAAAGGAAGCCAGAACCCGCCAAACCAAAAGATCGATAATTTAGCCGTCCTGCCTGGGGGAATTTGACTGGCCAAAGGTGGGGGAATTTGAAGTGGCCATCAGGGTCCTGAGCGTTCCTATGACCAAGAATGGGAAGCCCCATTCGTTACCTGTGACGCCGATGATGCGGGAGATTCTGGAGCGACGGTGTTTGGGGTTGAAAGACGATGACCAACTGTTCAAGGGGGGTTCAGCGGAACACATTCACAGCATGGCGATGCGGGTTGGGTCGCCTCGGTTCATGTTGCATGACCTGAGGAAACTGGTGACCACTGTGTGGGAGAGGTTGGGGCTTGGGGATGCGGTGCTGCGACGGATGCCTTGGAACCGATGAGCGTATGCAGTACACCGTACTTGGGGACGCTGTTAACACGGCTGCACGTCTTGAGAGTCGCGCTGACCCTGGTCAAATTTTGATAAGCGACTCAACTCGAAGAAACATCGCTGGTGGGTATCGGTTGAAGTCTATCGGTGCGCTAGAGCTTACCTGCAGTTGTCGAAAAGCATCTCGACACTGGACTAGTTCGGACTCCAGTGGTGATCCAAATGCTCTCGCCACCGGATACATGAGTTGCGGATAGCTACAACACGCCACAGTTAGGCAGACCGTCAATCCTACGGCGGTCATGAAATTCCTCAAGCTCCGTCGTGCCACAAAATCCCCAAGCCAATGAGGGCAACAATTTCTAGCTAAAATTTTGATCCTTCCGAACCCCCAAAGACGGAGCGGCCCGTCCTTTAGTACGCTCCACTGGCGATTCAAGCCCTAGCGAAGAAGATCATTCCCAGTACCAACGCCAAGCTGCCGATTCCCAGTAGAAAAACGACAAGCGAACCCTTGACTACCTCTTTGTCAGACGGTTCAGCTTGATCTTCGCCGAGAAGTGATTCATAAGCCTGCATATAGCCTCCTAAACCTGAGCATTGATGACTGCCTCAATGTGACACCCATCGTGGTCGATCAGAAAAGCAGCGTAATAGTGCGGACCGTAATGGGGACGCAGTCCGGGCGCACCGTTGTCCAAGCCTCCCTTTTCTAGCCCTGCAATGTGGAAAAGGTCCACTGCTTTTCGAGAAGGCGCTGCAAACGCCAAATGAAAACCTGAGCTGGGCTTTGAGATGTTGGATCGCAGCTTCAGGCAAAACTTGTCTTTTCCATCCTCGATCCCATAGCCAACTGCAGTTTCATCAGTGAACACTCTTCGATAACCCAAGGCACCAAGCACAGCGTCATAGAACGTTGCCGCCCCTGAAAGGTCGGCGACAGCGAGAGATAGGTGGTGCAACATTTTCTGATCGTGGCAGAGATTGAACTAGTCAGTGTCTGGGCAGCTTGAACATTCTGGAACGCCGATCAAACCAACTCGGTGATCGCTTGGCATGGCTGGCAAGCGAGGTGGGCCAGCCCCCCGCCATCTTGCTGCAAGGCGTGAGGGTAGCGGCGACTAAGGGCTATCGCTTCTTGAGGGTCCTACCATGGCACAGCAGTAAGTATTCTGAAGCTGAAAGTTAGCTGATAGGCCAGCGATCCTCATTAGTGCAGCGTGGATTTGAAAAATCGTGTCGTTCCGTGCTTTTTCGCTCTTGCATGGCTCAAAGCTAGCTCTGCGTTAGAAAATAGATCGTCGAGTGAGTCCGATGAACTGAACATTGTGGCGCCGATGAAAAGCTGGCAAGCGTACTTGTCGCCGCTAAGCTCAAAAAATGCGTCAACAGACAAACGCAGCTTTTCAGCGATTTGCTCTGCGCGAATTGACGCAATACCTTCCTCCTCGTCCAGATGTTCTAACAATACGACAAAATCCTCTACGTCGTGACGCGCAACTGTATCGTTCCCACGCACAGCCGATCTGATGCAATGTGCAACTTCGACGTGGAGTTCATCCCAATGATCATTGCTCACTGCATTGCACGGCGAATCTGGTTTTTCCATGCCGATGACAAGAACGGCCCCATGCGTCTTGTTGCGCTTGGCCGCAAGCATCGCTTGCGCCAACAGAACTTCCAAGAGCTGCCGGTTGGGAAGGTTGGTAAGCGGATCAAAATAGGCCAACCGTCGGATTTCCACCTCATTAACTTTGCTCTCAGAAATCTCACAGAAATCGCCGACGTAATGGATCACACTGCCATCTGTGTCGGTGACTGCACTGATCGTAAGTAGCTCTGGGTAAATTTGCCCATTTTTGCGCTTGTTCCAAATTTCGCCGTACCAATAGCCTCTCTCATTCAACGCTTCCCACATGGTCTGATAGAAGAGTGCATTCTGGCGGCCAGACTTAAGTACAGCAGGCGTTTGTCCAATGACGTCCTCTGGCTTGTAACCGGTCATCCTTACAAACGCTGGATTGACCCGCAATATCTTTCCTTTGGAATCAGTGATCAACATTCCAGTCTGGGACTCAAAAGCAACGGCTGCAACTCGGAGTTCCTTTTCCTGCTCCTTCAAGGGTTTCAGCACCCAGATCTGCAATACAGGTGCGACGACGATGGAAAGAAGAATCGGATCAAAAAATTCCCAAAAAATGGGAGTAACCTGCGTTCCGAACAGTGGCTCAAACACGCCTTCGATGCACACCATGATGGCGAATTCGACCCCCAACACAACAAGGCTCACCTTGATGACGTTAGCGCGAGGAGAATTGCCTAGACGAGGGATCATGGTAAATAGTCGCATAGTCAACTATCGCGTTCGATTAATGAAGCCAATGTTGCTCCGTGCGAAGTTCATTCCAATTTCCGATATCTGGTGCAAACTGGATCGCCATTCCACACGATGGAACATCACTATCTGCGGGCAGTATATGCTTGTCAACACTGGATTCCAAGTCGTCCATGATGTCGTCAAAGATGGCGCCTGCATGGCTGGTGATTATTGTTATGTGCGGACAGCTGAGGCGCATTAGATGGCTCCAGCATGAACGACCCATGCTTCGTCGTAGAAGTCACTCGGACCCCGGCACTGACCCATGAAATAACTTCCATTTCCAGTTTCCAATTCGCTTCAGCAGGGCAACTGAAAACCGATAGCTCTTGGTCGAAACCTTCCCAACGCCCTGGGCCTCTATCGCGAGTATGGATCATATTCCCGTCAGTGAATATCCAAGCGACGTTTCCATCCTGTCGAATAGTGGTGTTCGTCAAGTCAAAAGAAAACACAAATGGCAGGTTGAATAGCATTTGAATGAATTCCGACGTGGCTCTCCGACCCTGATACACCTCGCCTCTGTCTGAGCCAACGACCAATATATCGTCATTGTCCTCAAATAGTTCCATAAAGGCACGAACATCCTGCATGGCGCACGCTGCATTGAGCGCGTCAAGGCTTGCACGAACGGCGACCGAATCACTTTCAATCTTAGGAGTCTGCCCAACTCTTGACCCAGCCGCACAACCAAGAGTGAATAGCAAAGTGGCTACCACTGCCAATCGTACAGTCCAGACAACAATTCGCATATTCCACCTCCTTGCATCAGCTGCCTTGCGCTGTACCGATGTCGGTCCAGCAGTGATCAGAAAGATTTAAGAATGGACCACCATCATTACTACTTGAAATCAAATTATTGGGGTTGGCAATGAATCATTCTCTCTTGACCTTCATCAAAATGTACCTTCGTGTCGTCGCCATGGCTCTGATGCCACTGGTTATCACAACATTCGTTTGGATTCCATATACATTCGGTTGGCATCCCGGAGACACCGGTTTGCGAACGGCAGTCACCAATTGGCACATGACCTGAATTAGGTTCCCAACGCTCACGCTGATGCTGCGCGGGCGATGGCAAAGATTCACACTGGGTTAACTACGCCCTCCGTGGAATGGTCGCCAACTGAAGTCGTCTAATCGTTGCCTGTGACGCCCATGATGCGGGAGATTCTGGAGAGGCGGTGCGCTTGATTAAAGGGCGAGGAATTGCTGTTCAAACCACCTGGCCGCAAGATCTGATCCACTTCAACCGAACCGAAATCCGAATTGACGCTGGGATGTCAATAATGTAGTCATGCTCACAGGCAAAATATGTTGAACTCCCTAACCAACTCCAGACAGCCTAGGTATCTCAAGTCACCTCGCTGGTTTAAGCAATTTGCGATCGTAGCGGTTGTCCTCTTTGGATGCTCTTTCCAGGCGCCGCTGTTTGCGTTGGAACGCAGCGACATCTTGCTGGACATCGTGTCGAACTGCGTCACTTTGAAACAAGATAACTACTGCAATCTGTGTCGTGTACCCAGAAACGATGCAGGCTGCGGAGCCGCGCTGGAATGCAAGAAGAACACCGAGGTCTGGGCGCTCACAGATCGATACACAGCGATTCGTGACATCAAGATGTGTGGCTGCCCTGCTGACTTCATTCACGGTCTGGCACTGCCCACCTATCCTGTAACGGGAGTTGAGGACCCACAGCGGCCTGAAGGAATCTGGCAGTTTGCCTGGGACGAAGCAATTCGCAAAATGGAACCAGAGTCCATTGCATTGGTCGTCAATCCTCGCCTAAATCGCAGCCAGAATCAGTTGCACGTCCATCTTTTGCGATTGACTCAGGATGCCCGTGGAAATTTAGACAGACAAGCACCAAGCTACGTAAGCAGCCTGGAACTTATTTGGGCTGTTGCCGCAAGAAACGCTGCCAACAAGGGGTTGGACGACTACGGCGTCATAGTCAGCCAGCGGTCGCAAGGCGATTTCCTTGTTGTAGTCACCTCGACCAGCCCTGAAAAGGAATATACAAGATTCCGGTGTGACTGATCAGCATGATGCGACAGATTCTGAAACACACTGCGCCAAAGACGGATGTGCTGCATCGGTACTATGTGGGGTTGAACGAGTCTGACGTGGTGGATGGGTTGGTGAAGATTCAGGAGGCGCTATTTGGGTTGGTGGGGAACTAACCCGCGGCCCACTAAGGCAATCTTTTAGGCAGCCACAGTCATTCACGCGGTTTGATTTCCAAGTTGCTTATGCGCAAAAAGTACTGTTTTACCTCCAACATTAACACGGTCTTTTCCGGGGATGGACTATCAGCCAAGAAGTCACTGAGGCACAAAGAACTCTCGGTCAGTACCATCGCGCAAAGCTACCAGCACACCGTGCAGCTTCAGCATCGGGTTGACCGGCGAAGTCTCAGAATGATCTGCTTTCATTCCGTTGCTCCCTGGGCATGGCGTTCGTCATCAATCACTATAAGTTATAGCAGGCGGGCAACCATCTACCGCGCGACTAGAAGGTTTCCCAATCGTCGTCACCTCCGGACTTTGCTTTGGCAGCCGCTTGAGGAGAGTTCTTTGCCAACTGCAATGTTGGCACAGTTCCCTTTGCTGGTGGCGGCGCAGACTTCTTGGCTGATTTGACTGGATTGGTTCGACGTTCGGGCAGAGGGTTCGCAAGCGGCTTTTGGGTTTGAGAGCGCACATTTGCTCGAAGCGGTACTGTCGAGTGGCTATTCGCATCCAACTTGAAGGCGGCGACCACTTGCACCAAATCGTGCGCTTGACTCTTCAGGCTGCTGGCAGCCGCAGCCATTTCTTCCACCAGCGCAGCATTCTGCTGGGTCACCTGATCCATCTGATTTACGGCTTCACCCACCTGGGCAACGCCTGCCGCCTGTTCGCTGCTGGCGGAACTAATCTCGCCCATGATGTCTGTAACCCGCCGAATGGAGCTCACAACCTCAGCCATGGTCACGCCAGCTTTATCAACCAGCGTTGTGCCATGCTCCACACGCTCAACACTCGCATTGATCAGGTTTTTGATTTCTTTGGCAGCTTCTGCCGAGCGACCCGCAAGCGAGCGAACCTCAGAGGCAACAACAGCAAAGCCCCTTCCTTGCTCTCCCGCGCGTGCCGCTTCAACCGCCGCGTTTAGAGCAAGAATGTTGGTCTGGAACGCAATGCCGTCAATCACGCTGATGATGTCTGCAATCTTGCGACTGGAATCGTTGATGCCTTTCATGGTTTCGACAACTTGGCTAACCACCTCGCCTCCTTGCATTGCCACGGTTGATGCGTTCATGGCGAGTTGGTTTGCCTGGCGTGCCGAATCCGCGTTTTGATTCACTGTTGAACTCAGTTCTTCCATGCTGGCTGCAGTTTGCTCTAAGGCACTCGCCTGGCTTTCCGTTCTTGATGACAGATCGTTGTTGCCTTGGGCAATCTCAGCACTGGCGGTGGCGACGCCTTCAGAACCGTGCCTCACGCTGGATACCACTTTGATGAGGTTGTCCTGCATCCGCCCCAAGGTTGTCGCCATAGCGGCCAGTTCGTCTTTACCTTCAACCTCTACAGCTTGACTCAGGTCACCGTCCCCAATGCGCTCAACAATCGCTCTGTTCTTCTCAATCCCGTCACTTACGCTACGTGACAAACTCCAACTAGCGTACATCGCAAGGACGATGCATACGACGAGCAAGGAGGCGCCCCACAAAAAGAGGCTGCTGAACTTTTCGTGAATGTCCCTGCTTGAGGCACGGACGGACTCCAACTGCCCGTCCACCAATGCTTGTGTCACGCGAATGTAATCCACTGTTCCCGGAACCAACTTAGTCTGAACTAGGGCCTTCGCGCCAGCTTCATCCCTTGAGCCTTTCAATGCATTGGCCTGATCGCGTGTCGCCACCCAGGTCTTGCGAACTTCACCGACGGCCTCTACCCGCTTCTTTGCCTCTTCGTCCTTGACTGCTGCAAGAAAAGCCTTTTGAGTCTCAGTGGTGTTGTTGGTAACCTCAACAATTGGCTGCTTAAATAGCTCCAACATTGCGTTCCCATCGGAATACGCGATGGCAACCGACCTGGCAGAGTTCTGCCTAACATTGGCCTGCCAGCGTTCGGCTAGGTGCAATAGCTCAGTTTCCTCCTGCATCTTGTCAACGGACGACACCACAGACCGCATCTGCAGGGCGGAGAACGCTGCCAGCAAAGAAAAAGCCAAAGTGACCACAAAGAACACCAGGCCGAGACGGGTGGAAATCTTCAGTGAATTCATAACGAGCGTCCTTGAAACGAGCGGGCCTGCAAATAGTTCATTGGCATACATTCAGCGTATTGCAGTCAAGAGGGGAAACCATGGTTAGGTTCGATGGTCGGAGTCGATGACGGCGAGGCATGGACGCAGCGAAAGACCTGCTTAGCAGAACTGAGGATGCCAATAACGGGCCAAAGAACTGTCGGGGAACATTACCACCTGTGCGCATTATTCGATTCATAGTGCTTCCATCCCGTTAGCGACCGAGCGGCAATTGAATTGCTAGTCTTTTGAGGGGTGATTATGGGTGAGTCCAGCCGAACGGCCGGATAATCTGCCAATGACCCAAAGCACAGAATCGTCGGCCAAACCACTCATTGACATCGAACGCTTGTCAGTAGCTCTCGAGCAATTTGCAGCGGAGCGTGACTGGCAACAGTTCCACTCCCCCAAGAACTTGGTGATGGCACTTTCGGGGGAGGTCGGCGAACTGACCGAGATTTTCCAATGGATGACCGAGGAGCAGTCCAGGAGTGCCTCAATGGACTGCAAAGTTGATGTGCAGATCAAAGATGAGTTGGCTGACGTAATGCTTTACCTTGTCAGGTTGTCATCCGTGTTGGGGGTTGATCTCAACGATGCGGTAGGTCAGAAACTGAAAAAAAATGAAATCAAATACCCCGCAGAAAAAGTTCGTGGCAGCAGCGTCAAATACAACGCCCTGAAATAGCGTGTTCAGAGGTCTCAAGTAAGACTTGAAATGCTGATCTACGAAGTCGACAAGACACAGTTTCTCCGAGATGACGATTGCAGCAATATCCCCCGCATTGAACAAAGTGCTTTTACCCACATTGGTCAAGCCGGGCATTCCATCCAGACTTGGATCAGTGCTCTTGGATGAATGCCAACACGTCTTTCACCGCCTGCTCGCGTGCTTTAGTATTGCTCTCTACCGTAACCCAGAAGGTGCCCGCACACTGCTCGACAGCTGCATCGCGTTCTTCGGGTGTTTCAAGGGACTTCTGGGTAGCGCGGTTGAATCCCGGCCCCCATGAGCCAACGTCTTGGACACCGGACGGCATGTTGACGTCAACTGCGCATTTGGCGTAAGTGCCTTCGCGCACCGTTTTCCAGGGTTGATTCAGTCGGTCGAATACATGGTAGGCGCCAGGATAGACTTTGTAAGTGATCGGTTGACCTTCGGCGGCAAGCAATTGTGCTTCTTCCACACAGGGTTGTGCGGGTGTCATATCGTCCTTTTCACCAAGCAGATACAGGACCGGCGAGGCGATCTTGAGCGTAGGATTTTTGAATCGGAAGTTACAGCCAGGGTATACCGCGATGCTCCCGGCCCATTTGACTGCCTCTGATTTCGTGATCGGTAACTGGTAGTTCGGCCACATTGCGCCCGTTACAGCATTCCCGCCGCGTGACCATCCCATGTGATAGATGCGGTCGGCATCAATCAACGGATGGCCGCTCAGAAACTTCAGTGCATAAATGGCATCCGAAATATTAAAGGTCGTGTTCCAGGTCAGCTGTGCGCCAGTGCCTGCAATCATCGCGGTGTTGCGCGGTGTGAAGCTGTCCACCATGAATACGGCATAACCGGCCGCGTTTATCGGCTTGGCCCACACGTCTCGCATACCGCTGGTAATTCCGTCACTGCCGTGGCTCATGACCACCACAGGAATCTTGCCATCAACTCTTTTTGTCGGCATGAAGAGCTCGCCCGTGATCTTCTGCTCTGGGCCAAGCTGCCCACGTATCAGCGCCCAACGATGCGGTGGATTGGAGGCCATGAACTCAATGCGATCTATATGGCCCACTGTCCAGGCAGCAACTTGCCCCGCTGGCGCAGCCTGCTGTGGCGTTCGAGCCGAAGAAGCGATTGCTAGATTCTTGACCTCAACGGGAATGCGAACTGTGCAGTCCCTAACGCGCTGTTTGCCATCAGCCGCGTACATGGTAGCGGGACCCGATAAGTTCTTCTCGTCCAGCTTCAGTATCGCCGTCGTGCGCCACTGGCCCGTACTACTCTGTCCGGGAACCCAGCTTCCAAATAGGTCCAGGCTGACTTGCCCCCTCTGTAGCGTGCCAATGCCGCTCTCGCTAAAACGCTTGAGTTCAGTGCGCTCCCACAGCAAGGAGTTTCCCGAAACGTGCAGTTTTATCGGCTGCGTCCACGGACCCTGAGTAGGATTGGTCAATAACGATCCGCATTGCATGACGCCGTCGTAGCTGCCGTCAAGAATCTGTGCCTGGACGACGCCGACACAGAAGAGTGTTAGTGGGACTGCACAAGCAAGTCTTCGGCAAAATTGCATGGCAGTCATATGATGTGTCGCAGTCTAATCATATCGAGTGCAGTTGTGGGCCAGGTTTCACGGTTCATGTTGCATCACTTGCGCAAGCCAGTAGCGACTGTGGGAGAAAAGATCGGATTGAGTGATGCTGTGCTGCGGCGGATTCTGAATGACACCGCGCCCAAGACGGATGGTTGCATCGGCACTATGTGTGGATGAGTGAGGGAGTTGTTGTGGCTGGATTGGTGAAGATTGAGATGGCTTTGGCTGGGATGATGGGCGAGGGACGTACTCCAAGGGTGAGGTAGTAGTCGCCAATCCTAGAGCAGAATAGCATCCTCAGCAGAACACCGCCACTGTTCGGACCGGTTACCGAGCCCTCGCAGGAAAAACCATGACATTGCACTGGGACAAGCGTTACAGCCTAGGACATGAAAAGATTGATGCAGAGCATCACATCTTTCTTGATCTCGTCGTAGAGTTCGATTCACTGGCCTCGCTGGACGCTCCAAGCAACAAGTTGGTCAGAACTTTGAAGGAAATCTGCAAGTACGCGGAATTTCACTTTCTCAGCGAGGAAAATCTGATGCTCGACTGCGGATACCCTGATTTTGAGCGTCACTCCACGCTGCATCAACATTTGATTGCCTCGCTGGAGGACCAACTCCACGGGTTGATCAACGGATCGACCGCACCAACCCGGGTGTTCGAGTTTCTCTTTGAATGGTTTGCTCTACACACCTCCAGCGAAGATAAGAAGCTCGTTTCTTACATTGCAGAACATCAGTCATAGCCGTTGCTTCACAGCGCGTCAATGTGTTCGCTTGACACACCATGTCGCGACGTGTCGCCAGTCCCCCACCCACTGTTCCGTTCCCGTGGACACGAAACGAAGCAGTATTCTGGCCGGAAATCACGGCTTCGCGATCTAACCAGGAGCACTGAAATTGCCACATTTGCCACCTGACTACAGCCGCCACGATGGCCTGTATCGCAAATTCCGTGATCAAGGTGCTAATGGCTGGAACGATGAGCGCGCTGAGTCATATCAAGAAATGTTTCAATTCATCTCGCCAGACTTGCCGCCTGCTACCCATGGCAACACCGTACTTACACTGGAGATTGGATGTGGAGCAGGTAATTTCTCGATACTTTTGGCGCAGAACGGCTACCGGGTCACTGGGGTCGATATATCACCCATAGCCATCGAATGGGCAGTTGAACGCGCAAACTCTATCAACATGGAGATGGATTTCCGAGTTGACAATGTCCTCGCGCTCGTGAACTGCGGTGACGCGATGTTTGATCTGGTAGTGGATGGTCACTGTCTGCATTGCATCATCGGAGAGGACCGCGCCAGTTGCTTTGCGGCCGTTTGGCGAGTGCTGAAAGCTGGAGGCAGCTTCGTGGTGTTAACCATGTGTGGCGCGGTGACCAATCAGAAAATGCTGACGTCCTTTGATCATGACAGAAAGGTCACGCTTCACCATGGTCAGCCAACGAGGTATATCGGCGACGTTGACACCATCGTTTCCGAAATCACTTCCGCTGGATTTGTTGCCGAGACTGTGCGCGTTGTTCCGCGCAAAGATGCCGATGACATGGACAACCTGATCGTCCGCGCGAGAAAACCTGCGGAGACATTCACTCCACGTCGATGCGACCTAGTCAGCCTCGGGTCATGAGGCGCGACTTATGAAAACGGGTGGCGAAAGTTGGTGAAAAACTTGGGCTCGCGTGGCGCCTCATGCTTCTAGTGCGACTGAACCTGCTGCCCGATAGTAGCGTTGGGTGAATTGTTCACGATTGCGGCAGCATTGGTTTCTGTAGTTTTGGTATCAGTGGTTTTGCTTTTGGCGTTAGGTGATTTTTTCTCTTTCTCGTTTTCCCTGGCTCGGGTTGGGCTGCCTATCGCTTTTTTGGCGGATGTGTCGTCGTTGATCGATCCGTAATTCACGCTCCCTGCCAGCGCTCCGTTGTAGACCGTGGCTTGAACAACAGGCGCCCGTGCGACAGGCGTGGTCAAAGTGACATTGGAAGACTTTCCTTCTTTGCCGAGCGACTCGTAAAGCCGCCCCATCATTTCCGGGTTTCCGGTAATTTTTGCTTCAATAGCGCCCTCCAGAATGGAGGCAAATTCCATCGTCAACGAACTACCCAACCAATTGGGACTGTTGGACTGGATGGCAGAAAGTTGGGCATTGGTGCACGCTGCTGCAAACTCTTTCAGCCATTCTTCAGCCATGGTGGCGCGCAATTGAGGCTGGTGAGTTCTTAGTGCCAGAGATTTCAAATGAGCGACAAAACACCCACTTTGCGTCGGTTGGGCGCTCCATGAATGCACAGGAAACCACAAGACTAGAACAGCAATGCACAAGGAACCACGAATCTTTAGCATGGAAATTCTCCAAATGACAACCTGATCGGTTCAAACAGTGGGCTACCAATTGAACAATAGCGGTACCAATCAGTAGGACCGGCTTTCTTGATATCAATCATGTAAAAATCGCACTCATTTCAAACAACTTTTGTGTCACTTGCTATTACGTCAGCAAATGTCAACGCATTGTCACATCGATAATAGTAGTACCAGCGATTAGAATTGTCCAATCATTCTTATTGATATTCGTCAACTACTTCCTCTTGTTTTCGCACCGTTCAATCAAACTGATTCACTGCGATTTGTAGGAAAACGCATTCCGTCCGGTCGTGAAATAGTTTGTTGGCACACAAATTCGCATGAACGCCGTGCAGGGTGCAGCCGGTTTGGTCGCAGGCTACCGCGACTGGTCTATGACGGTGAAACCTTCCGCAGTGCAATAATTCCTTGTTGCAGGAAGAGTTTTCTAACATCAGGAGGATCCATCGATGAACCGGCTGCTATTGGCTTTCATATGTTTTTTTCTGACTTTTGGCGGATTCAGCGCCGAAGCTGGGCAATGGCGACTTGCAGGTAGCGGTACATTTGTTGCACAGGACCATTGGACAGAGGGTGATGGCTGGGTGGGAAGGGTTGAAGACCGATCACAAGACCACATAGTGGTTAGCCAGAGCTTTAGGGGTGGCCAGGTCGCAAAAACTGCTCGACTTGACTGGACTGGTTTGCCACAGACGCTACAGCCAAGTGAGTTGCCACCACTGCAAGGCCGGGGAGCAATAGTTCAGATGGTCAACCCTTCTGGATGGGCCATCCAGACCCAGATCTATTGCTTTATCAAAACGCCTTACCAGCCATTCTGGGAGGGAACTCTCCCAATGCAACAAGGCGGAGCCCTGGAACTTCGAAATACTGGATTGCGAATTCCTGAAGGGTTAGCGGGGAGCAAGATGACAATTGTTTACCGACTACTCGGTTTTGGGCCTGCGAAAGATGCGGAATTTACCTATGAATGGATTGGTGGTCCGTCGGTAGTAGGCACCCGCTCTGACGGTGGACAGGTCCCCGCGTTGGAGGGAACTTGGGCCTACAAAGGCACCGTCAATACCATCAGTCGCGGTAGTGGAGAGCCGCTTGTATTCACTAACTATGGCGGGTCATCTTCCAGAGGACGATTCATCGATGCCAGCTCCGTGGTCGCTATCGACTGGGAAGGGGGACTGCGCGGCAGCCTGCATGATGGAGGCAATACTATCCGTTGGGCAAACGGAACTGTATGGTTTAGACCGCGCTCCGAAGGCCGTTAGGATTTTGATCACGGCCACGATGCGAAATGATTCCCGTCCTAGCCATCCGACAGTGCGTGCCTGGTTGCATGCCGATGGGTCGCTCACAGCGCGGCTGCGTATGCTTGGCACCGTCGAAGTGGTCGTGCTGCGGCAAAGCTCTCAGCTTCTGTGGAAGGCGGAGCAGGATGATCTTCAATGTTGCAATGGCCATGTGCGAGAGGTCGCACTACTTGTCAACGGCATTCCTGCTGTCTGGGCTCGCAGTGCTGCATCCCACCGTGCCGTCCAGGGTCCGTGGAAAGCACTGTCTGACCTTGGTAGCCGCCCCTTGGCGGAATTGCTATTTCAGGGCAGGCACATTCTGCGCGACCCGTTAAGGTCGCACCATTTGTTGCGCCACGGGTTGATCGAATGCCACCTTCGCAACGCATGGTTTGGTCTCAGTCCGGGGAAACCCGCAATCCCATTGCCTAGATGGGCGCGCAGCTCGGTGTTCCGGCACCAAGGCCAGCCACTGCGTGTAATGGAGGCGTTTGCCCCTTGGATTGTCGCAATGCAAGTGCACTGATCTTTGGCCAAACGTGGGATCCATCAATGGCTTCAATGTTGTGCGGATGTCATGCGTCGTGGAAGCACACGGGGCGAGTCTTGCCATTGTTAAGACGTCATGTAGACGGACAGTTGGGCATCAAAAGTGACCATATGCGTCAACATCCAATCGGTAATAAAAACCTCCAGTTCTCCGTGCTCTAAAGTCTCCTCGGCGATCTGACTCGCAATCAGTTCCAACTTGGAAAGCAGGTTCTTGTGGTCATCGATGTGGTTTTCGATACCCGGAAAGTGAAGACTGCGCATGAGACTTTCCTCATGCATGAAATGCTCTCGAGTATGGTCGTTGAGGCTGTTAGCGCAATCGACGCGGGACTCGAGGGTACAGGCGGCAATCAACTTGACAACTCTTCTTAATAGCTCCTGATGCTGAGCATCAATGTCGGCATGGCCAACGCGATAGGTGTCTTTCCATTCGAGAGGCATGGTGGGCTCGGTTTTCGATGGGCTATTGGAGTCAGTATGCACCAAGTTGAGCACCTATTGACCCCGGCGTCACCGCAGTTATTTGAGCCCCTACAATTCCAAGAATTTCTCAAACACCAACACAAGTCTGCGTCTTTCCGTATGCACCATTTGCTTGTACGCCTTGCCATACTGTGCAGTTTGCTCTGCAACGGGGTCGTCTGGGCTGGGGACCCGCTTGCCCATGACGGCGCACTCTTGCTGCAAGATCGCAGCCCGGGTTTTCAGATCGAGGGCGATATCCAGACCTTGCTTACCGATCCCAGCGTGATGGACATTGCAAAAGCGACGGCATCCACAGCGCAGTTTTTACCCACACCGGCACTTCAGCGTCACCCGTTGAACGAAGGTAACAAACTGTGGGTGCGCCTTCGTCTTCAGCGCGCACTGCACAGCGCTGACGAGTGGACATTGAACATTCCGTTGCCCACCGTGGATGAAATTAACTTCTATCAGCGCGATGGAACGGGACAGTGGATACGCCAAACCAGCGGCGACCACCTGTCCCAAACTGAGTGGAGCACGCGCGGGTTGTACCCTGAATTCTCCCTTGACTTGCCCGCAGGTGTGACGCGCGAGGTATACCTGGAAGTGCATAACTTCAAACACATGAGTCTGCCCATCCGGTTGTCTACCAGTCAGACTCGTAACTCTCAGCGGCAACTAGAGGCCACCGTCCTGGGTTTGATGCTGGGTACCTTGCTCACGCTGATGACCCTCTCACTGCTGCGCTACACCCAGCATCAGGATCGTGCAGATGCTTTTGCGGCATTTTATGGATTCACGATCGCAATCGTCATCGCGCAAATCAACGGTGTGCTCAACGCCCACGTGTGGAGCGACCTCCCCCAATGGGGCGACTTTGCCAATAGTTTGTTGCCCGTCTTGGGCCTTGGCTGTGCCATGCTCTTCGTGCGCGAGCTTTACGATCTTTCGACTCGCTACGACAGGTATCACGCCTTTTTGAACGTTTTGGGTTGGGCGACGATTGCTTCCACGCTGGGTTTTGCATTTCTGGATCGCACCACTGCGGATCAAATTTGTGCGGGTTTCATGTTGTTCGGAACGTCGGTCTCATTCGCCGTTATTCTTTTGAGTTGGCGGGAGGGGTCGCCGATCGGGCCCTGGCTGTTTGTTGCCTACCTGCCGCAATTCCTAGGGTTAGTGCGCATCATGTCGGAATCGGTCGGGCTGAGCCAGACCTATTGGGAAATGCGCTATCTGATTTCTCTTTCGGTCTCTATTTCAGTTCCTATTCTGGTGTATGCACTCGGGCGTGTGACCCATGATCGCAAGCAACTTCAGGAACGTGCGAGCCACTTGCCGACGCAGGATGCACTGACCGGACTTTTAAACAGACCACAATTTCAGATCCAGCTCAATGCCGCGCATGAACGTGTCATTCACCAACGTGAATCTGTGGCACTGGCTCTGGTATCTATTCGCAACTATGAGCACATCGTCCAAATCTTTGGTAACACCATTGGTGAACAATGCCTGCTGCGCGGCGTGGTGAAGCTTCAGCGCATATTGCGTGATGTCGACCCGGCTGGGCGCACCGGACCAGCCCACTTTGCTCTCCTGCTTGAAGGCGTTTCCTCGCGGAGCAAGTTAACCGAACGCATGGTCAAGCTGATTGGATCGGGTCTGATACCGCTGGCCGGGCTGACACCGCAGGTCGCTCTGCAATTTCAGGTGGCCTGCGTCCTCCTGCATGAGCACCCCCTGACACCCGAAGGTGCGCTCGAGGAGCTTGAAGCGCTACTAAAAACGATGGGGTCTCGGACCCGCCGCCCCATTCGCTACTTGGAGCCCCAAGAGACCCAGGCAGCCACACTGGAATCGGGGCACTGAAATACGGCCCTAACCCTTCCACCCAGGCGTGAAGGCAAGGGCCTTCTACAATCCCCGCATGGCCAAGAATTTTGACATCTGTATCCGTGGCGCTGGCATCGTGGGGCGCACGCTCGCTCTGCAGTTGGCAAGCAAGCAGTTCCGCGTCGCGCTGGTGGCCAACGATCCCCCGGCCACGGCCGACGTTCGAGCCTTTGCACTGAATCAACTCTCACACGACTTGCTTGAATCCGTGCGCTGTTGGCCCGACGCCAAGGATGCCACCCCGGTGCTGGCAATGCATGTGCAGGCTGAAGGCGGTGGGCGGGTTGATTTTTCGGCCAGTGAACAGGGTACACAAGCACTCAACTGGATTGTGGACGTTCCCGCCCTGGAAGCCCGCCTTCAGGAGGCGGTGCGTTATCAATCTCTGATTGAAGTATTCGACACGCCCCAAAACGCCACACTGACGGTGGTGTGCGAGGGCCGCGCCAGCACGACGCGCGAGGAGTTTGGCGTGGACTGGTTGGTCACTCCCTACGGGCAATGGGCGCTAGCGACCCGTGTAGAGTGCGCACAGGCCCATGCACAGGTCGCACGCCAGTGGTTTGACCACGGTGAAATTCTGGCATTTCTCCCCATGGAAGGTCCACAGGGCAATCGGTGCGCCGTCGTGTGGTCGGTCAATCCCGAGCGCGCCCAGCAATTGCAGTCGTTGCCGAGTATCGATTTTTGCCTGGCCCTGGAAACTGCCAGCCACACCTGTCTGGGCAGACTGACTACGACCGGTGCACGCGCTGTCTGGCCGTTGCAGCAGGCTCTCGCTCGACGCTGGATCGGTACTTCTGTGCACGGGGCGGCATGGGTACTGGCGGGCGATGCAGCCCACAATATGCACCCGCTAGCAGGGCAAGGCCTGAACATGGGACTGGCCGATGTCAACGAACTGGTGCGGGTGCTGTCTACCAAGGCCTATTGGCGCACTCTGGACGACCCGCGTCTGTTGCGCCAATATGAGCGCGCCCGAAAGGCAGACTTTGCCCTGCTGGGCCAGGCCAACGATGCCTTGCAACAGATATTTACCCAGGCGAGTCCCACATTGCGCACCTTGCGCAACTGGGGAATGAACCAATTTGAACGCAGTGGATCCATCAAACACTGGGTGACCCGCCGTGCCATGGGTGACGCCTCCTCACACCCTCACCAACATAAAGTTTTCCCATGAAATTACGTGCCCCGCTGATTTTGCTGACATCCTTGCTATCTTTGTGGGGGAGCAGTAGCCAGGCGCAGGAGAGCGCCATACGCAAAAATCTGGCCGAGCGGGTTCCCCAGCTCAAAGCCATCGATGAGGTCAACAAGACAGCGATTCCCGGCCTTTACGAAATACGGGTCAATGGCACCGACATCTATTACACCGACGCGCTGGCCAACTACCTGATCCAGGGCTCGCTAATCGACACCAAAGCACGCAAGAACCTGACCGATGAGCGGATCAACAAACTGACCGCCGTCAAGTTTGAAGCGCTACCAATGAAAGACGCATTTACCATAGTGCGTGGCAACGGTAGCCGCAAACTGGCGGTGTTTGAGGACCCGAACTGTGGCTATTGCAAACGCTTCGAACGCGATTTGCAAAAAGTCGACAACATCACAATTTACATGTTCCTGTACCCCATATTGGGACCTGATTCGATGGACAAATCCAAGGCCATCTGGTGCGCGCAAGATCGCGCCAAGGCCTGGCAGGACTGGATGGTGCGTGACCAACCCGTTGCTGCAGCTGCCACAAGCTGCGACACTGCGGCCCTGGCACGCAACGTGGACCTGGGTCACAAACACAAGATTGACGGAACCCCAACGCTGATCTTCAGCAACAGTGTGCGCGTTCCAGGCGCTATCGACACCAAGCAGATCGAGTCGAACCTCAGCGAAATCAAAGGTTGACGGGATCCCTCGTGACCCGTGTTCGCTATACTAAAGATAGCTGGCTGCGCTGTTCTTACGCGGTCTGCGGCCATTTTTCATATAAATTATGTCCTTCAGAACCCCTGACCTGCACTACCGCATTGAAGTTGTTGACCTTCACGGGCATCTTTTTGGCATCACCCTGACCGTCGAAAAGCCCGCTGCAGTGCAGCGGCTTTCGCTACCGGTCTGGATTCCCGGGAGCTACCTGGTACGGGAATTTTCCAAAAACCTGCAGCAGTTGCAAGCAACCCAGGGGAGCGGGCGCGTGGCCCTGCGCCAACTGGACAAACGCAGTTGGGAAGTGGCCACCCAACCCGATCACCCACTGATCGTCTCCTACCAGGTGTATGCCTTCGACAATTCGGTGCGAACTGCATGGCTGGACGCGACACGCGGATTTTTCAATGGCACGAGCCTGTGCCTTCAAGTGGAAGGACAGGAGCATAGCGCTCACGCGCTGGAGATTCTGCCCTCCAAGCCCATCGCAAACTGGGCCGTCGCAACGGGTGCTAGTGCACAGAAAGTCGACAAAAAGGGCTTCGGGACCTACCTCTGCGCCAACTACGATGAACTGGTGGATTGCCCCGTTGAGATGGGAAATTTTTGGAGTGGCTCGTTCGAAGCCTGTGGCGTGCCACACCGTTTTGTGGTCGCTGGCGCCCCGCGGTCCTTCGATGGCAAACGCCTGCTGGCCGACACGCAAAAGATCTGCGAGACGGAAATTCGGTTCTGGCATGGAAACGAGAAGCCACCCCATAACAGCTACGTATTCATGCTCAATGCAGTCAACGACGCCTACGGAGGGCTAGAACACCGCAACTCCACGGCCCTGATCTGCAACCGCAAGGACTTGCCACGCCTTCCAAGCACAACCGCTGCAACACCGACCCATGAACAGCCCGAAGGCTACACACGACTGCTGGGCTTGATCAGCCATGAGTATTTCCACACCTGGAACGTCAAGCGTCTTCGGCCCTCCGAGCTGACCCGCTATGACTACAGTCAGGAGAATTACACAGAGCTGCTATGGTTTTTTGAAGGTTTTACCAGCTACTACGACGACTTGCTTTTGGTGCGTTGCGGACTTATCGACCATGATGCCTATCTGGGGTTGCTCGCCAAGACGATCAACCAGGTGCATCAGGCCCCGGGACGCGCGGTGCAGACGTTGGCACAGGCCAGCTTTGATGCGTGGATCAAATACTACCGGCAGGACGAAAACACACCCAACGCTACCATCAGCTACTACACCAAAGGGTCGCTGGTGGCCTTGTGCCTGGATCTGACCCTGCGGCAGGAAGGAAAAACAACGCTCGATGCCGTCATGGTGGCGCTCTGGCAGCGCTGCGTCGGGGGCCCGATGACGGAGGCAGACCTGCTGACCGTTTTGCAGAAACTGGGGGGCCGTTCCTATGCCAGGGAGCTGACACGGTGGGTGCACAATACTGCCGAGCTTCCAGTGAAAAAGGTTCTACAGGCGCATGGCATTGAGGTTCAGGACGACCCGGATTCGCTAACCCAGCAGTTGGGTTTGCGGATCAAGGAGGGCAATGGTGTGCAGATCCATCATGTGCTACGGGGCGGTGCCGCGGAACAGGCCGGATTTGCCAGTGGCGACGAATGGATTGCAGTGCAAGCTGTTGTGGGAGTCGGTGCTCACCCGTGGCGGCTGCACTCTATCGACGAATTGCCTCTCTATGTTGGAAATGCAAAGAGGCTGCAGGCCCTGGTCTCCCGCGATAGGCGACTAATGAGCTTACCCCTGACGCTGCCCAAACCATCTCAGTCGATCCGACTCCAGGTCAAGGATTCGCTTCAGGTCAAGCGATGGCTCGATGGGAAAGTATTGCGACGGTCTCGGAAATCTTGAAACTTTACGAAGGAATCTCCCATGAATTACGAATGCATCACGACCCGCGTTGAGGGCGAGCGCGTCGGACTGATATGCCTCAACCGCCCCAAACAGCTCAACGCCCTGAACGACCAATTGATGGACGAACTAGGAAGTGCGCTCAAGGCGTTTGAAGCCGACGCAGCTATCGGCTGCATCGTCATCACTGGCAATGAAAAAGCATTCGCTGCCGGGGCTGACATCACCGCGATGGCCAAATTTAGCTTCGCAGATGCTTACATGGGCGACTTTATTACCCGTAACTGGGAAACCATCCGCACCATCCGCAAGCCAGTGATTGCCGCCGTCAACGGATTTGCCCTGGGTGGCGGGTGCGAACTGGCCATGATGTGCGATTTCATTATTGCCTCAGAAACTGCGAAATTTGGACAACCTGAAATCAAACTTGGAATCATTCCCGGCGCCGGTGGCACCCAGCGTCTGCCGCGTGCCATCGGCAAAGCCAAGGCCATGGACATGGCACTCACCGGCCGCATGATGGACGCAGCCGAAGCCGAGCGCGCTGGCTTGGTCAGCCGGGTCGTGGCTTCAGACAAATTGTTGGATGAGGCGATTGCGGCCGCGCTGGTGATCTGCAGTTATTCCCAGGTTGCTACTGTGGCCGCCAAGGAATCTGTCAACCGCGCCTTCGAGGGCACTCTGGCCGACGGCATCATTTTCGAGCGCCGCCTGTTCCACGCCTTGTTTGCCACTGCCGACCAAAAAGAAGGCATGGACGCATTCGTCAACAAGCGCAAACCCGAGTTCACGCACCAGTAACCGAACCACTATAGCCAGCAATATCTGGCTATAATTGCGGCCTTTGGTCGTATAGCTCAGTTGGTTAGAGCGCAGCATTCATAATGCTGATGTCGGTGGTTCAAATCCACCTACGACCACCAGCTTCAGCCCTTATGGGCATTGAAAAGCCTGCTATCTAATCAGTAGCAGGCTTTCTCTTTTTTGGGGTTGCTTTTTGTCTCATACCTGTGCTATGCCGCCAGCGGTACTTAGTTTTGTACCGTTTTGGCTGCAATTCAGGCCGGGTGAAACCCATCTTGCGATGGCATCCCTCCCTGACAGACTCAGTAGCGTGCGGGGTCCTTTGCCATGACGCAACCGTCTAATCCGTTGTACAGACTGCTATTGAACCAAGCTAGAGTTCCGGATTTGCGCTGACCACCGTCTGGATCATTCAAAAATACCTGACCACTGTCAATACCGGTCAACACAATAACATGCCCACTACCGTACCAATTCCCAGCACACCACAGCGGTCCCTCTTTTTGTAGCAGCTTGAATAGGTCTTTGGAACTGTAGATGTTTCGAGACGGCAAGCACTTGAGGCCAGTTTTCTTGGTGAGGGTGATAAAGGACTGCACTGTGACTTGAAGCCCATTGTCTTGCTCGTAGACTTCAAGCATAGTATTCATTGGCCCTTGCCTGCCTGATTGCTGTTGCCAGTATCGCCAAATCATCATCGCGCTTGTATGCCAGCAGCACCATTCCTTTTCTTGTGAGAGCGTCGGGACGTTAAGCTTGAGTTTGTTCACTGCGTTACCCCTACCTTTTGACATTGGTTTCGAGGTCTGAAATATAGTGGTCACTCTTGGCACCGTCAAGAAACAAATTGACTGCGTGCTTCCGGCACCGCTCGGGTGTTCATCGAGCAGGCGATATTGACTGCTGCGTTCATTCTTTGCGTCGGGCGATAAGCGCGGTGTTGGTCGTTGTCTGCTGGCTCACCGAGAGCCGCCTCGGTGGAGGTGGTGCAACCACAAATGAAATGGGATATGCGGCGCTTTTTGCACGATAAACAGAACTGCAACTCGTATCTGGATGAGCGTCCTCAATGCAGCGGACGGTGGCCGTTGGCTGAACATTGCTGTCATTAATCTGCCCAACTCATACGTCTCGGTCGACCGCAATGTTCGAACACCTATAGTTTGAAGGAGATCGGTGGTAACCGATCCATGGCACACTATTCCAACGGCGTAAACTTCGCCCGAAGTATTGAGTCGAACCGAATAGACTTGCCTGATATGACCGACAACACTGAGGCGAGACATCCTTGCGCCTTAACCCATCGCATCCATGGACTTGATGCAGCAGTGCTGAACGAGTTAGTCGACAGTGACCCAGCGATATTCAAGAAATTCACACTGATGTTCATCGACTCTTTTGAGACCGCCCAGGAACATATCGACAGCGCCTTGGAAGTTGGTGACAGAAATAAACTGCGCGCAATGGGACATCGGGCCAAATCAACGGCACGCAACATCGGCGCCATGGCCCTGGGAGACGAATGCGAAACGTTGGAAAGCATCGCCATGACTGCAGATATCGATGAAATCACGCCTGTGGTAGCCAGTCTGCGAGCGATGTTTGAGGTTATTCGTTGCGAACTTTCACGGCGGATTGACCCACCTAATAACGGCATCTAGCAGTGCAGCGCCGGTAAACGGCTTGGTGATGAAGCCTGTCATGCCTGCATCCATGCAATTTTGGCGTTGTTCTTGGCCCTGGCTGGCTGTTGAGGCAAGTATCGCCACAGTTGCGCCGTTGGGCAGTTGGCGAACCAGTCGCGTTGCCTCCAAGCCATCCATCACCGGCATCTGAATATCCATCATGATCAGGTCGTATCGATGTGCGCGGACCTTGGCCACGGCGACGCCTCCATCGTGTGCACTGTCGATGATGAAGCCGGGGCTCTCCAGACGCAGCCTGACTAATTCACAGTTCATCGGGTCGTCATCGACCACCAGAATGCGGCACCCTGCATATTTCCCTTGCATCGCCACCATGGGCTACAGCGGGATCAGCAGGGAAAGAGCTTCTTTGGTGACCGGCTTTTTCAACGTGCCAAGCAAGTTGAACTGTCTGAGTTGTGCGACCAAGCCCGCCCCATGCATAACCTCATCCGTCTGTCCTGAGACGATGATCAGGGAGCCATTGAAGCCGGCCTTGGCCGCCAACGCCATGAACTCAAAACCGTCCATTTCAGGCATGTGCAAATCGGTCAGCAACAGGTCAAATGACGCTGGTCTTTGATTTAGCAAGCGCAGTGCCACGTCCCCACCCACTGCCTTGGTGATGTCCTTCACCCCCAGTTTCGCCAACAAGGCTGCGATCACTTCAACTTCAAAAGGGTCATCGTCCACCACCAATACCGCGAGGTCGGAGCGGTCCTTGATAGGACCAGTTGCTTTGCCTGTCTTTGAAAGTTTCATGTGCTGGCCTCACCAGAAAGTGCCTGGCGTAATTGTTCTTGCTGCAAAGGCTTGGTAAAAGCACCCCGCAAATTCAGACCAGACGCAACCGCAATCTGACGTGCCAGAGACAGCATCTTGGCGTCGCCCCCGCTGATCAGAATGACTCCGCCGGCGTAATGCCGCTTTGCCAGTTCCCCCACAAATTCAATTCCATCCTTCTCGGGCATAAAGATGTCGCAAATGACAAAATCGGGAGGCTGTGGCATCTCGTCCAATAGGCGCAGTCCGATCCTGCCATCGCATGCCACCTCAATCCTGGTGAAGCCCAGATTGGCAAGCGTGAGGCGTGCCAGATCCTGGCTGTAGTCATCATCATCGATCACCAAAACGGTGGAATGCGTTTCAAGTAGTTCTGTTGTCATCACACTGCTCCCTTCATTTATGTTCATGGTTCATGCATGCATGGCGAGTACGGGGGGACGTACCGCCGTGCCCTCTGGCGTGTGGTCCGCATCGTCCCAGCGGCGCTGAATTTCAAGAATCTCGGGCAGGATGCGCATGAACACTGCAATCAGCTCGGGGTCGAAGTGATTGCCGGCATCGGCCCGGAGGTGCACCATGATTTTCTCTATGGACCAAGCCTCCTTGTAGGGCCGCTTCATGCTCAGCGCATCAAACACATCGGCTAGCGCAACAATACGTGCCGACTGCGGTATGGCCTGGCCTTCCAGTCCGTCGGGGTAGCCACTGCCATTCCATCTTTCGTGATGGCGCAAAGACACTTCTGCCGCCAACTGAAACACGGCTGCGTCGCTTTTGCTCAAAATATCAAACCCCACCTGGGGGTGTGTGCGCATGATGGCCCACTCTTGCGCATCCAGCGGCCCGGGCTTGCGCAAAATGGATTGCGGCACACCGAGTTTGCCGGTGTCGTGCATCGGGGCGGCCAACTCCAGCAGGTCGCAGCGCTCTGCGTCCCAACCGCACGCCAGCGCCAGTGCGTGCGCATAGGCGGCCATGCGCCAGATATGGGCACCGGTATCAGTATCGTTGTAATGCCCTGCGTGCCCCAGCATCAGAATGGCTTCGCGGTAGCTCTTCGTCAATGCAGTGGCTTGCACCCGAGCCAAATGGGAGCTCACTCTGGCCCGTACAAGCTGGGGCAAGACCGGTTTGACGATGTAGTCCACACCGCCTGCATCAAAACCAGCGGCTTCATGGGCAGCGTCGCTATACCC
>Ga0194060_10000710_pt1 | contig 24191 bp, 23 predicted proteins | sample SepL225m_MetaG_FD_163427 | JGI IMG/M metagenome (GOLD analysis project Ga0194060, IMG submission 163427) | Anoxic zone freshwater microbial communities from boreal shield lake in IISD Experimental Lakes Area, Ontario, Canada - Sep2016-L222-5m | ecosystem: Environmental > Aquatic > Freshwater >... | reverse complement strand
ATAGAATATGCCATACCTAATTGTAATAATGTTTTAACTGGTCATTGTTCAGATTGTCGACTAGTCGACTTCCTAGTTAATTAGCATTAAAAAAGCCTCTCAACTTGCGTTGAGAGGCTTTGTAGCGAGAACGAGATTTGAACTCGTGACCTCAGGGTTATGAATCCTGTGCTCTAACCAACTGAGCTACCTCGCCGAATGGTTATTACCCCTTTTAAGGGGTGGCAAATTTAGTTAAAATTCTTGATAATTAAAGGTTCACTTTAACGCTAAATACTTGATTTGCTTCAAAATAGCCCTCAAATACATCTCCTTTATGGGTAGGTCCTACCCCTACTGGTGTGCCAGTATATATAAGGTCTCCAGGGTAAATGGTAAAGTATTCTGTAAGACTTTCTAAAATGGTAGCTAGTGGAAATATCATTAATGAAGAATCTCCGTCTTGTACTATGGTGCCGTTTTTATGCAATGAAAAGCGAATAGGATTTTCTACAATCTTTGATGTTAAAGGTGTCCACTTTCCTAATATAGCAGCATCATCAAATGCTTTTGCTTTTTCCCAAGGCAAGCCTTTTTCTTTTAATTTATTTTGTAAATCTCTTGCAGTAAAATCTATACCTACTGTAATAGCATCGCAGTAGTCTAATACATTGGGGGCTTTTAAATTTTTACCTTCTTTACTTACACGAAGTACTAATTCACCTTCATAATGTAAATCATTGGTGAAAGAAGGAATGGTAAAATTCTTACCTTCTGCTAAAACAGCAGTAGAGGGTTTCATAAATATCACTGGTGAAGTAGGTACTTCATTGCCTAGTTCATGCGCATGCGCAACATAATTTCTTCCAATACAAAATATACTCATACTATTATTTTTATTCGGTTATTTCTAATGCATTAGCCATAGTCATGGTTCTAGACATCCCAATACTTGCAAAGGCTTCTATTACTTCCACACATTTTTCTATTTTGCTATCTACTATCTTTTTTTCTGTTGTATTCCATTTGCCTAAAACAAAATCTATTTGTTGTCCTTTTCTAAAATCACTGCCAATGCCAAATCTTAATTTCGGATAAGCATCGGTACCTAATGTAAGTTGAATATCTTTTAAACCATTATGTCCGGCATCCGACCCGCTGGCGCGTAGTCTTATTTTTGAAATAGGTAAGGCTAAATCATCTACAATAGTTAAAGTGTTTTCTACTTCTACTTTTTCTTTGTCCATCCAATATTTAAAAGCCTTACCACTTAAGTTCATAAAAGTGGTAGGCTTAATACATATAAATGTTTTGCCTTTCCATTTTACTTCTGCGACATCGGCTAGTCGATCCGACTTAAAAAAACCTCCTTGCTTTATCACAAATGCGTCTAACACATCAAAGCCAATATTATGCCTTGTGTGCGCGTATTCGGGACCAATATTTCCAAGCCCTATGATTAAAAATTTTGACATTTTCTAATTACTGTTCAATTTCAAATTTAAGCAAAAACAAGCTAGCATGTATAACAAAAATCCCCTCCCGATAAGTCGAGAAGGGATTTTATATACTTACTTAAAAAATTGCTTATTTTTTTGGAGCAGCTTTTGCAGCAGGTGCAGCAGCGGCAGCAGCAGCAGGTGCAGCGGCGCCAGCAGGTGCAGCAGCAGACTCTTCTTGTTTCAACACACGTGTTAATACAACAGAGGCAACTGGTATACGTGGAGGATTCATAACTTCCATATTAGGAGCTATAACATCTTGTACACGAATATTACCATTTAATTCAAGATTCGTAATATCGCATTCGATAAACTCTCTTAAATCTTTTGGTAAAGCTTTCACTTTTAATGTCTTCATCTTTACAATTAACTTTCCTCCTGCTTTAACACCTACAGAAGTACCGATCATTTTTAAAGGTAAAGTAGCTACTACTTTTTTGTTGTCTACTAATTCTAGTAAGTCTACGTGTAATAATAAGTCGGTTACCTTATCAAATTGCAAATCTTTCAAAATGCATTTGTAAGATTTTCCTTCCACTGTAACGTGTGCTAACATAAATTCACTTGTGTACACTAAAGACTTAAAAGCCTTTGCAGGAGCATAAAAATTAACCTCCTGAGCACCCCCGTAAATTACACCCAGCACGTTTTCTTGAGAGCGAAGCTGGCGGGCGGCTTTTTTGCCATTTTCGGTCCTCAAGTGGCCTTCGATTGTAATTGATTTCATTGCTGATTCTTTTTATTTTATATAAATAATTTGGACGGCGAAGGTATGAAATAATAAAGGAGAAACCAAAGTCTCTCCTTACTATTTCGTTTTATTTGATAACTACTTGATTATTAACTCCTTGCCTTTAATTGAGAATGTACAAATAGGCTGGTAATGCTCTTGTTTTCATAGGCATTTCTAATGGCTATGGCGAACAAATCGGCTACGGTTAAAACCTGTATCTTTTTAGAGGGTTTCATTAAAGGAATGGTATCACATACTACTAATTCCTCTAAAACGCTATTTTCAATATTCTCATAGGCCTTTCCGCTAAGTACTGGATGCGTGATCATGGCTCGAACTGTTTTAGCTCCTTTCTCTTTTAAAAGCGCTGCCGCTTTTACCAAGGTTCCACCTGTATCACAAATATCATCTACAATAACAATGTCTTTTCCTGTTACATCTCCAATAACCACCATACTAGCTATTTCATTGGCACGCTTACGATGTTTATCACATATAACCATTTCAGCATTGAAATAATTCGCTACCTCACGAACTCTATTGGTACTTCCTACATCGGGTGCTGCAAAGGCTAAGTCTTGTAATTTCAATTGTTGTATATAAGGAATAAATATAGCCGAGCTGTCTAAGTGATCCACGGGTACATCAAAGAAACCTTGAATTTGTGCAGCATGTAAGTCCATTGTAATTACACGGTGTGCGCCCGCTGCTTCTAATAAGGTAGCAATTAATTTTGCCCCAATAGCAACTCTTGGTTTATCTTTTCTATCCTGTCTTGCAAAACCATAATAAGGAATGACAGCAATGATTTTATAGGCACTTGCTCTTTTAGCAGCATCTATCATCATTAATAATTCCATCAAATTATCGGTTGGCGCATAAGTGCTTTGCACTAAAAAAACATAGTCTCCTCTAATACTTTCTAGAAAAATAGGTTGGAATTCTCCGTCACTAAATTTTTGAATATTAATTTTTCCAATAGGGGCGCCGAAACGTTGGGCAATTTTCTCTGCTAAGGCTTGAGAGCCAGTTCCTGCGAATATTTTTACTGAAGGATTCATGTGGGTTGGATATGCTTCAAAGTTATAATTCTCGTTTACAAAATGTAAAAAAAAATGGCTCTACTTTTCAACATCTAGAGAACTTATACACATAAACTATGCCTGTGCAGTAGGACCTCCAAAATTCATTGGAATTTCTACAGGCAACATATCCGCAATGGTTCCATTGGCCGCTTCATATCTTTCTACATTTTCTACCAAGGCCTTCATAAACCTTTTAGCATGCATAGGGGTTAATATCACTCTGCTTTTTACTTTGCTCTTGGGTGTACCAGGCATGACATTGACAAAATCAACTACAAATTCGGCATTGCTATGGGTAATAATAGCCAAATTAGCATAAGAGCCTTCGGCGATTTCTTCACTAATTTCAATGTTTAAGGGCTGGTTCGGGTTTTGTTCCATACTATATATTAAGACTACAAATATACAGGGGATGGAATGTTAAAAAAAAATTACAGTACTGCAATTCACAAGAACTAAATTTGCTGCATGTTAGTATTAGATGGAAAAATAGCCGCCGCCGCCGTAAAAGCAACCCTTTTAGAGCAAACTCAGGCCCTTAAAGCCGCTGGCAAAAGAATGCCTCATTTAGCTGCCATACTGGTAGGTAATAATGGGGCTAGTGAAACCTATGTTGCTAGTAAAGTGAAGAACTGTGAAGAAACCGGTTTCGGTTCCTCTTTATATCGCATGGAGGCAGATGTGGCCGAAGCTGTTTTATTAGCAAAAATTGCAGAGCTGAATCAAGATCCTAATTGCGATGGTATATTAGTGCAATTGCCACTTCCAAAACATATTAAGGAATCTAAAGTCATTGAAGCCATTGATCCCGCTAAAGATGTAGACGGTTTTCATCCCGTAAATGTGGGCCGCTTAGTGCAAGGTTTAAATACTTTTATTCCAGCTACTCCTTATGGAATTATTTTAATGCTTGAACATTTTAATATTGAAACCAAAGGAAAAAATGCAGTGGTAATTGGAAGAAGTAATATAGTAGGAAGACCCATGAGTATTTTATTAAGTAGCAATATTGCACAAGGAAATTGTACGGTAACTATTTGTCATAGCCACACAAAAAATTTAAAAGAAATTTGTTTAGGTGCCGATATTATTGTGGCAGCCTTAGGCGTGCCTAATTTTTTAACGGGCGATATGATTAAACCCGGCGCTGTTATTATTGATGTAGGTATTACCCGCGTTGAAGATGCCACCGCCAAAAAAGGTTTTAGAATCAAAGGCGATGTGCATTATGAAGAAGCTTGTTTAAAAGCATCTGCTATTACACCCGTTCCTGGAGGTGTAGGACTAATGACCATTGCAGGATTATTAAAAAACACCATGAAGGCTTACCAAGGTCTTTAATAGTAAAATAATTTTATACATTTTAACTTGAGTACAACTACCCAATATCCAGTTATGGAAATGTTTTATTCTTTGCAGGGCGAAGGATACCATCAAGGCAAGGCAGCTTATTTCATTCGCTTGGCCGGATGTGATGTGGGTTGTGTTTGGTGTGATGTAAAAGAAAGTTGGGATGCAAGCAAGCATCCGGTTTTATCTATTGAAGAAATTGTTTCAAGCGCTTTAGCGCATCCAGGCAGATTAGCCATTATAACAGGCGGTGAGCCTTTGCTATATAATTTAGACGCTCTTACTTCTGCATTAAAAAATGCTGGCTTTGAAATAAATATAGAAACTTCTGGCTCAAGCCCCATGTCTGGAAACTGGGACTGGGTTTGTCTTTCACCGAAAAAATTTAAAGCACCACTTAATGAAAGCATAGCTGCAGCATCGGAATTAAAAGTAGTTATTTTTAACAAACATGATTTTGAATGGGCCGAGACCTATGCCAAACAAGTGCCTGCTACTTGTAAATTATATTTACAGCCCGAATGGGATAAGGCCAATGAAATAACGCCTTTAATCATTGAATATATTAAGGCCAACCCTAAGTGGGAGTTAAGCGCTCAATTACATAAGTACATACAAGTACCCTAATTTGTATATTTACAATACTTACGGCTATTTATATGAAAGGTAAAAAAATATACTTCTTATTTTTTTTCGTTTTGCTTTTTTGCAATACCCCCAAATTGCTGGCCCAAGAAAATATTGCTCAAAATAAAGTTTACCAAAAAGCCCTTGCTGCTTTTGAACAGAAGGACTACCCTTCTTCCATTAAAATACTAGAAAGTTTGCTGGAGAAAAATCAAAAAAATGCAGAGGCTAATCTTTTTCTTTTTCAAGTGTATGCAGAAGCTAGGCAATATCAAAAATCAATTAATGCATTTGAAAAATTAATGCAAATAGACTCTAGTATTTTTCAACCGTATATTGTAAAATATGCATCGCAATACGCCATTCTAGGAAACTACACAAAGGCAGCAGCAATTCTTCAAGAATTTCAAAATAAAAATTTAGTCCCCTCTTATTTAAAAAACAAAGCTGCTGAAATACTTGCTATTTGTAGTTTTGCTGCATCACATCCTATTCAAAAAGAAGTTAAGGTAGAGAACGCTGGAGATAGCATTAATACTGCTGATGCAGAATATTTCCCAAGCATTACCGTACAAGACAGTTTGTTTTTATTTATGCGTCGTAGCAATTTTAAAAGAGAAGATTTTTATATAAGCACCCTTACAAAAAATATATTTTCTAAAGCCACTATTCTTCCTGACAATTTAAATATTGCAGAAAAAAAGGGAAGTATGAGTTTAAGTCAGGATTTAAATACTTTATACTATGCTGCAGACTATAATGAGCAAGGCTTTGGCAGATATGATATTTATAAAGTGACCAAAACTGCAAATGGCTGGTCTAAACCTAAAAATGTTGGTAAAAATATAAACTCCGATTATTGGGACAGTGCCCCTAGCATTGCACCCGACGGACAAGCCTTGTATTTTTGTAGCAATAGGCCTGGTGGATATGGCGGCATTGATATTTATGTTGTTTATAAAAATGAAAAAGGTTTTTGGGAAGAGGCCATCAATATGGGACCCACTATTAATACAGCGGGGGATGAACAAGCCCCTTTTATACATGCCGATAATAAAACTTTATACTTTAGTTCCAATGGCTGGCCAGGTTTTGGTGGTGCCGATTTATTTGTATCTAGAAAAAAAATGGAGGGTAATTGGTCAAGCCCCATAAATTTAGGTTACCCTATTAATACTTTCGACAATGAAGGAAGTATAGCAGTGGCAGGTAATGGCATAGAGGGCTACATTGCAAGCGATAGAGCTGATAGCAGAGGTGGTTTAGATATTTATAAAGTAACACTAGCGCAAAATACTAGACCCCATAAAACTTTTTATATAAAAGGATTCATAGTAGATGCCGAAAGTAAAAAACCACTTGCTGGCGAAGTTGTTTTATCAAACCCTGCTGAAGAAAATAGCACTATGCAAATACAAGTAGATAGCAATGGTTATTTTATTTTAGGACTTCCTTATTTAGATAGCATTGGCATTAGCGTAAACAGTAAAGGCCATGAATTTGCAAGCACCCTATTATCCTTAGACAATATAAATAATTTAGCAAGTAAAACGCTTGAATTTAGCTTAGCACCTATTGTAAAAACATTTACAAAGAATTTCAACAATATATTTTTCGATATTAATTTAGCTACGCTTGATAAAAAATCGTTTATAGAATTAGATGCGCTGGTTACCTATTTGGTAACAAGTGCTAATGCAACTATTCTTATTGAAGGGCATACCGATAACAAAGGAGATAGTGCACAAAACTTATTGCTGTCTTCAAAAAGAGCAGGCGCCATTGCAAGCTATTTAATTAAAAAAGGTATTGTAGCAAACCGAATTTCCACCAAGGGCCTGGGCGATACTAAGCCAATGGCTACCAATACTACCGAAGAGGGCCGTGCAAAAAATAGACGCACTAGCTTTACCATTACTATTCCATAATATGCGATCAATTCCGTAATCTAAATTTTATTAGATAGTCTAAGATTAGATCAACCTTTAATTATTATACTCCATAATTTACAAGGTATAAATACGCTGTTTTAGCATTCTTATAATGCAGAAGTTTGGGGCATGTCTGAAGAAATTTTATATACCATTGCCTTTACCATGCTCCCTGGCTTGAATGATATGCAAAGAAAAAATATTTTTGAAAAATATGGATCGGCCCTGGCTATCTATAAAGAAAGGGACAAACAAAGTTTTGCATTCCCCCATTTAAATCTTCTACAAAAAAATACTTTATTAGCAGCTTGGCCTTTAAAAGAAGCCGCCTCTGAATTAAATTTTATTACAAAACATAATATTCAATGCATTAGTTTAAAAGACAAGCGCTATCCTATACGTTTATTACACTGCGACGACCCTCCTACATTATTATATGTAAAAGGCAGCGATGCATTGAATTTACCTTTTTTACTAAGTGTAGTAGGCAGTAGGCAACATACTGTACAAGTATATAGAGTTTTAAAAGAATTAATGGAAGGGCTTGCACATTTAAACATTGGAATAATTAGTGGTATGGCTTTAGGCGTAGATGGCATTGCACATCAAACAGCATTAGAAAATAAAATTCCTACCTGGGGTGTGCTTGCACATGGGCTTGATCAAATTTATCCTATTGAACATAGAAAGCTAGCCATTGACATGATGCAAAATGGCGGGCTCATTACTGAATCCAGAAAAGAAAGTATTATACTTCCCTACTGCTTTCCCAAAAGAAATAGAATTGTGGCCGGAATAAGCGACGCCACTTTGGTAGTTGAAACGGCCTTAAAAGGGGGTAGTATGATAACGGCTAATTTAGCCTTTGACTATAATAGAGAAGTTTTTGCCGTGCCAGGTAAAATTCACGATTCAAAAAGCAAAGGTTGCTTAGCCTTAATTAAAAGAAATAAAGCACATTTATACCACGATGTTCAAAGCCTCTTGGAGGACATGTCCTGGCCTCAAGTAGAGATTATTTCCCCTTCCAAACAACTAGTATTAGGTTTTTCTGGCGATACAAAACGGGTTTTAGAGCATATACAACTGCACGGGCCCCTACATAGAGAAGAAATAGCTAATCAATTAAAAATCAATGCTAGCAAGCTTTCAAGCCTGGTTTTAGAGCTAGAAATAAAAGGAGAAATACAGCTTTTAGCAGGTAATAGGTATGCCAGGCTCTAAAAAAAGGATTTTGCCTAAATAAGCCAAGGCCCTATCTTTGCCTATGGCAACAAGAAATACTACAAACAACTCCCGCATTTTTGGTAAAGGCTTGACATTTGACGATGTATTGTTAATGCCCGCTTACTCTGAAATACTTCCTTCTGAAGTAAAAATTCACACGCAACTTACCAAGAACATTCAACTACATGTTCCTATTTTATCTTCTGCAATGGACACCGTTACAGAAGCACAATTAGCTATTGCTTTAGCACGCGAAGGGGGCATTGGTATTTTACATAAAAACATGAGTATTGAAAGACAAGCTGAACAAGTGCGTAAAGTAAAACGTAGCGAAAGTGGAATGATTGTTGACCCTATTACTTTAGAAGTAACTGCTACTATTGGAGATGCCTTAAAATTAATGAAGGAAAATAAAATTGGTGGTATTCCTATTGTCGATAAAACGAATAAACTAGTTGGTATATTAACCAATCGTGATTTACGTTTTGAAACCGATCGTAAAAGAAAAGTTAGCGAAGTAATGACCAAAGAAAATTTAGTGATTGCTCCAGAAGGAACCGATTTAAGAAAAGCAGAAAAAATTCTTCGTCAATATAAAATTGAAAAATTACCTGTAGTAAATAAACAAGGAAAATTAATAGGCTTAATTACCTATCGCGATATTTTACAATTAAGCGCTTTCCCCAATGCAGTAAAAGATAAAATTGGTCGCTTATTAGTAGGCGCTGCCTTAGGTATTACCAAGGATTTACTAGAGCGTGCTGCTGCTTTACAAAGCGTAGGCGTTGATATAGTTTCATTAGATAGTGCACATGGTCATAGCAAAGGTGTCATTGAAGCATTAAAATTATTAAAGAAGACCTATAAGAACTTACCAGTCATTGCAGGTAATGTAGCCACCGCCCAAGGCGCACTCGCCATGGCGAATGCAGGTGCCGATGCTGTGAAAGTAGGTATTGGACCAGGCTCTATTTGTACCACAAGAATTGTAGCAGGTGCAGGTGTACCTCAACTAACTGCTATTATGGAAGCTGCTAAAGCATTGAAAGGAAAAAATATTCCAATTATTGCCGATGGCGGTATTCGTTATACAGGCGATATGGTAAAAGCAATAGCTGCAGGTGCGAACTGCGTAATGATGGGTAGCATATTTGCAGGTACTGAAGAAAGTCCAGGAGAAACTATTATATATGAAGGACGTAAGTTTAAAGGATACCGTGGTATGGGAAGTATTGGTGCTATGAGCCAAGGAAGTGGAGACAGATATTTTCAAGAGAATGAATCTGATTCAAAAAAATATGTACCAGAAGGAATTGAAGGTCGTGTTGCTTACAAAGGAAACTTACATGAAATTGTTTATCAGTTTGTAGGTGGACTAAAAGCAGGTATGGGTTATTGCGGTGCTAAAAATGTAAAAGATTTACAAAATGCAACATTTGTTCAAATAACCAATGCCGGCATGAGAGAAAGTCATACACACGATGTAGAAGTTACTAGAGAAGCCCCTAACTATAGTAAGAAATAAATAACGCTTTATACACTGGGCCTTGAAAAAATATATTTTTCTCTTTTTATTATTCGCTTCTTGCATTTTAAATATGCAGGCAATGGGGCAAGAAGCAATGAAACAAGATACGAGCTCCTTCAAGCCCCGTATTCAATTCAGTATTATTACCTGCGATGCAGGAGAAGATATTTACACTATTTGGGGACATACTGCAGTAAGAGTAGTGGACAGCGTGAACAATACCGATATTGTTTTTAATTACGGCACTTTTAATTTTAACGAGCCTAATTTTATAGCCAAATTTGTTAAAGGCGATTTGCTTTATTTTGTTTCCGTTAATAATTATAGCGACTTTTTAAACGAATATCAATTCGAAAAAAGAAATGTATACGAGCAGGTGTTGAAGTTAAGCACTGCAGAAAAAATAAAATGGTACACGGCCCTTCAAGTAAATATGATAGGTAATAACCGTTTTTATTTATATAATTTTATTTCCGACAACTGTACTACGCGTGTAAAAGACGGCCTATTTAAAAATAGTAATTTCCAAGCTACTTCGCTTCCTATAAAATCTTACCGTTCGGAAGTAGTAAGCGCCCCTTATAAACAAGGGCTTCCCTGGATTGGCCTAGGCATAGATTTATTATTAGGTGCTTACTCCGATCAAAAGCCTAGCGACAACCAAGCAGGTTTTTTGCCTTTTTTATTGCATCAGCAAATTGCTACTACAGGCCGTTTGGTAGTGAAGGAAAATGTTTTAACCTATGCTAGCGAGAAACCTGTAAGTAGTAATAGCCCTATATATATTTTAATAGCTTTATTATTATTTTACGCATTCTGTTCGAAATGGAATAGCCTCATTACACAGCGCTTAGCTAAAGTATTTGATCTTGTTCTTTTAGTTTCATTTACCGTAGGCGGAAGTTTAATGGTGTATATGAGTTTAATTTCAAAACATACTGCCTGTTACCAGAATTATAATTTAATGTGGATGCACCCTTTATATATTATAGCCCTAGTATTTTATTTTATTCCTTCAAAAGCCATTGGACAAATTGGTATGCTATTTTTAGCATCTATAGCTGGCTTAATCATTACTAGCTACTGGCTTCCGCAACATTTTTCTATAGAAGTATGGAGCTTAATAGCCATTGCAGCACTGATTAATTACCGCTTGGTAGAAAAGGGACGTATTAATGCATTATTCAAAAAATAAAAAATCATTCAAAGAAAAACTCATTAAAGAAAAAAACTATTTCACATAATTTATTTCAAACAACTCTTTCAAACAATTCATTTAAAATAATAACATGTCAAAAATAATACTCATTACAGGCGCTAGTTCAGGTTTTGGAAAAGCCATTGCAGAAAAATTTGCAGCAGGTGGCTGGAACTTAATTTTAACAGCTCGCAGAAAAGAAAAATTAGAAGCAGTAGCGACCGCTCTTGAACAAAAGTATAAAGTGAAAACTTTGACATTAATTTTTGATGTACAAAATAAAGAAGCCGTTTTTCAACAAATTGGTGGTTTGCCTACAGAATGGCAGGCCATTGACTTACTAGTAAACAATGCAGGCCTAGCCTTGGGAAGAGACTCTTTTGAAAATGCAAACATACAAGACTGGGAAACTATGATTGATACCAATGTAAAAGGATTATTATATACTTCCAAAGCAACCCTTCCCTACTTAATTAAAAACCAAGGCCATATTATTAACATTGGTAGCACAGCAGGTAAAGAAGTGTACAAAGACGGTAATGTGTATTGCGCAACTAAACATGCAGTAGATGCCATTAGTAAGGCTCAAAGAATTGACCTACTACAATATAAAATAAAAGTAACTGCTATTCATCCGGGTGCAGTGGATACCGATTTTTCTTTAATTAGATTTAAAGGAGATGCTACTAAAGCGGCTGCTGTTTATGCTGGCTACGAACCTTTAAAAGCAGAAGACATTGCCGATACCGCATGGTATGTAGCCAATGTTCCTAAGCATGTTTGTATTAATGATATAGTAATGACCTGCGTTGCCCAAGGAAATTCATTTACTATACACAAGGACGCTTAAATAATATTGTGATTTTATTTTTAGTAAGCTTAAAGGAAGTTTATCCGAAATCTATTTCTGTATTGTCTCCAATATTCAAAGTACGGCTTAAGCCTTTCACAGCTGCGTCACTTCCAATTAATGAATTATCTAAAACCACTTCATCAAGTGTGGTATAAGAACCTATAATACTTTCTTTCACCACCGAACTTTTAATAGTGGTATTATTTCCAATAGTTACATGCGGACCAATAATAGAATTTTCTATTACACAACCCTCTGCAATACTTACAGGTGCTATAATAATACTATTAGGATAAGTTTCAGGTGCCACAATTAAGCCCCCTGTTTTTTTAAGTAGTACCGCATTGGCTTCTAATAAATTTTCTTTCTTACCGCAATCATACCAATGTTTCACTTTAAAGCCTTTGAATTGAACTCCTTTTTTTATCATGCAGTCAATAGCATCGGTTAAATTATATTCTCCATTCGATTTTATATCATCGGTAAATAATTGTTGAAAGCATTCAAATAAAATAGCCGACTCTTTTATTTTATATAAACCTACTAATGCATTATTCGATTTTGGAATAGCTGGTTTTTCTACAGCATGTTCTACAAAATATTCTTCATTCATTTCCACTACTCCAAACTGTCTTGGGTCGTCTACTTTTTTTACACCCAACATACTATAAGGGCTATCCATTACTTCCTTAATATCAAATTCACAAATAGTATCGCCTAAAGAAATAAACACTTCATCATTACCTACAATGGCTTTTGTTAATTCAATGGCATGAGCGGTTCCTAGTCTATCATTCTGATACACAAAATGAGTGGTTAAATTTGGATACGTTGTATTTACATAGTCCTGAATTTTTTCACCTAAATAACCTACAATAAAAATAAATTCTGTGATGCCCGCTTCTTTTAATTGATCTACAATAAAACTAAGTATGGTTTTACCTGCAATAGGTATTAGCGCTTTAGGCTGTGTGTAGGTATGAGGGCGGAGTTTTGCGCCTGCTCCAGCAACGGGAATAATAGCCTTCATTGTTTACTTTTTAGGGGGAGATAAAAGTAGCAAATAACTGTTAGTAATAGTACAAATTTGGGCCTCAATTGGTCAATTTTGAGCAAAGCAGTTGAAAATGTGGATATTAGGTACCCAAGTGTTGAAACTTGGGCTTTGACTAGGCTAATTAATGAATTAATTTTGCAAAATAGAACAGTTAAAATAAAGAAATATGCAAAGAGATACCCTTGTTTTTGACATCATCCGCCAAGAATTAGAACGCCAAAGAAGAGGCATTGAATTAATAGCTTCTGAAAATTTTACCAGCTTACAAGTAATGCAAGCCATGGGTGGTGTAATGACTAATAAATATGCTGAAGGTTATCCAGGCCGTCGTTATTACGGTGGTTGTGAAATTGTTGACAAAACGGAAACCTTAGCCATTGATAGACTAAAAGAAGTTTTTGGACTAGAATATGCGAATGTGCAACCACATAGTGGAGCCCAAGCCAATGCTGCATTGATGCTTGCCATATTACAGCCAGGTGATGCTATTTTAGGTTTGGACTTAAGCATGGGCGGTCACTTAACACATGGAAGTGCTGTGAATTTTTCTGGTAAAATCTATAAGCCTCATTTTTATGGTGTGGTAAAAGAAACAGGGCTGATTGATTATGAAATGTTAGAAAGCCAAGCAAGAGCACATAAGCCTAAATTAATTATTTGTGGTGCTAGTGCTTATAGCCGTGATATAGATTATGCACGTATTAGAAAAGTAGCTGACGAAGTAGGTGCTTTTGTACTTGCAGATATTGCACACCCTGCAGGATTAATTGCGAAAGGTTTATTAAGCTCTCCATTTAATCATTGTCATTTTGTAACTTCTACTACACATAAAACTTTACGCGGACCACGTGGTGGCGTTATTATGATGGCGAAAGACGGTGAGAATACTTTAGGTTTAAAAGATATGAAAGGAAATTTAAGATTATGGTCCAATATTATTGACATGGCTGTATTCCCTGGTACACAAGGTGGTCCATTAGAACATGTGATTGCTGCTAAAGCCATTGCTTTCGGAGAAATTTTATCTGATGAATTTATGGTGTATCAGAAGCAAGTACAAACCAATGCGAAAGCCATGGGTGCTGCATTTGTTGCGAAAGGATATGAAATTATTAGTGGCGGTACCGATAATCATTTAATGTTAATTGATTTACGTAATAAAAATATTAGTGGTAAAAAAGCTGAGCAAGTTTTAGGACATGCCGATATTACTGCCAATAAGAACATGGTACCTTACGACGATAAATCGGCCTTTGTTACTTCAGGTATTCGTTTTGGAGTGGCTGCTATTACTACACGAGGTATGACTGAAACACATATTCCATTTGTAGTAGAAGCTATTGACAAAGCTTTAATGAATGCAGACAACGAAACTATTTTGGCAGATACTAAAAAAGAAGTGAACAAGTTTATGGAGCAATTTATATTGTATCCAGAATTAGGATAAGCAAAGCATTTGACTTTAATGAGTTTAATCATTAAAAAAATAAATTGCGCTTATTAGCCTAATAGCCATTTAAATTATACCTAAAACCTCCCTAACCCGGAGGTTTTTTTATTTGAAATAGATTAACTTTATACTATGATACAAAGAATACAAACCATTTGGCTTTTACTTGCCAGCGCTGCAGCCTTTTCTGCTTTGCGCTTTCCTTTTTATTATACGCCTACGCCCTTTGCTTTAGAAATTAATGGTAGCGCTCAGTACAGTACGCTTATCTCATTGGCGTTTAGTGCTTGCCTTTCTTTTATTACTATCTTTTTATACGGTAACCGTATGTTGCAACTAAAAGTAGTACTTGTCAACTTTTTATTATCGGTACTTATTGGATACTTCGTTTACAAAATAGTCATAGCCAACCCAGGCGGCGGCTTTACCCTACCTTCTCTTGCATTATTCATCATACCTGTTTTACAAATAATGGCAATAGTTAATATTTACAAAGACGAACGAAAAGTGAAAAGCGCTGATAGGTTGCGATAGTTAGTTACAATAGTTTATTTTACTAGCTAGGATCTATAATAGATTTAAAAACTAAGCTGCTTCTAATTCTTTCTCAATAGCGTTTTGCACTAACTGATTCAAACTAATTCCCTTCATTGTTGCAAGTAAGGCAGCTTTTTGGTGTATCGCTGGCTTCACGCGTACATTAAAGGATCCTTTATAACTTTTCAATAATGGTTTATTAAAATGCTTACAGGACTCAATATACTCATCTACTGAAATTTTAAATTGTTGTATTAAGTCACCCACTTCAGTTGATTCATAGGTAACTAAATCATATATGCCTTCAATTTTACCAAATAATACTTGATCTTCATCTGTGTAATTAACGGATCCGATAAAACCTTTGTAGCTTAATGTGTTTTTCATTTTCTTTCTTTTAATTTTTCATTGATATACTTCATCAAATAGGGTTTAAGAATATTTCCTGGATGTGGTTTGTGAATTTTAAATTCATGCCCTATTGTTTCATTATGAAACGAAACTCTCGACCCAGAAGTTTTTCCTAAGTGGTATTCTTGATAACCAAGTCCACTTAACATTGTTTTTAATTCGTTATAAGTAAAGTCCTTTGGTTGTGTTAAGAACCTATCTAGTAGTTTATCTTTCTTTGTCATACAAATTTGCAACTATTTTTTAGTTACAACAAAAATATCAAAAGAATTTTTAAACTGACAAATTTAATCTGTCTAATTAGTTGATTTTAAACAAGTTACATAGAAACTAGTCTAAGTACTTCCCTGTTTGAGAAGCCTTGCATTTGGCTAAACCCTTGGGTACACCCGCATAAACCACGGTGCCTCCGCCCTCGCCAGCCTCTGGCCCCATATCAATAACCCAGTCGGCTACTTTAATAATATCGGTATTATGTTCCACTACTATTAAAGAATGTCCTTGCTCAATTAAAGCATTAAAGGCTTTTAATAATTTATGAATATCATGAAAATGCAAACCGGTTGTAGGTTCATCAAATATGAATAACATTTTACTACTTGCCTTGCCCTTACCTAAAAAGCTGGCTAGTTTTACTCTCTGTGCTTCTCCTCCACTTAAAGTGCTACTGCTTTGTCCTAGTTTCACATAACCTAACCCCACTTCTTGTAATGGACTAATAGCAAGCACTATATTTTTTTCTTCGCTAAAAAATGTAATGGCTTCATCTACACTCATCTCTAATACTTCATAAATATTTTTTCCTTTGTATTGAACTTCTAATACTGTTTCTTTAAATCTCTTTCCTCCACAATCCTCACAAGTTAAATGCACATCCGCTAAAAACTGCATCTCTACTAATTGTTCTCCCTCTCCTTTACAAGTATCGCATCTGCCTCCATCTACATTGAAAGAAAAATGCTTAGGTAAGAAGCCTCTAATTTTTGAAAGCGCCTGCTTAGAATATAAATCTCTAATAGCATCATACGCTTTAATATAAGTCACCGGATTAGATCTTGAAGATTTTCCAATAGGGTTTTGATCTACCATTTCTATTTGATCTATCAAATGTAAGTCGCCACTCAATGCATTATAACCACCCACTATTTCTGTTGGAAGTGCTTTCGCTTTTAATAAGGCGTTATACAATACTTGTTTCACCAAGGTGGTTTTTCCACTTCCACTCACTCCACTTACTACACATAAACTATGTAGTGGAAATTGTACGTCAATGGTTTTTAAATTATGTAAATAAGCCCCTTCTAAATTTATAAAGTGTTTAGAGATTCTTGTTTTAGCAGGAATGGGTATACTCATAGCCCCGCTCAAATATTTACCTGTTAAACTATTTTTATCTTTGATAAGTGCCGCTGCATTACCCACTGCTACTACTTCTCCGCCCTGATGCGCTGCCAAAGGTCCCATATCAATGATATGATCGGCCTGGCGCATAATTTGTTCATCGTGTTCTACCACTACCACCGTATTGCCTAAGTCTCTTAGGTTTTGTAATACTTTAATTAGCCTTTCTGTGTCTCTCGAATGCAGGCCAATACTAGGCTCATCTAAAATATATAAAGAGTTAGTTAAGTTAGACCCCAAACATCTGGTGAGTTGTATTCTTTGACTTTCTCCACCACTTAAACTATTGGCAAGTCTTGACAAGGTCAAATAACCCAAGCCCACATCCATTAAAGTTTGAATGCGTTGTTCTAATTCAATTAATAAACGCTTGGCTACTTGTTTATCATGCTCAGGTAGTTTTAACCCAGTAAACCAAACTTGTAAATCCTTTACGGGCATCGCACATAATTCTCCAATATGTTTACCTGCAATTTTAACGTACAAGGCTTCCTTGCGCACGCGGTAACCTTCACAATCGGGGCAATTGGTTCTTCCACGATACCTACTCAGCATTACTCTAAACTGTACTTTATATAAATGCGCTTTTACATCTTCAAAAAAATCATCTATGCCTAATGCCTTGCCCACACCCTTCCATAATTGTGTAGTTTGCGTTTTAGTTAATTTATTAATAGGTTGATGAATAGGAAAACCTGCCTTGCCCGCCTCTTTTACAAACTGATCCTTCCACCAAACTAATTTTTCTCCCTTCCAGGGTGCCACCCCTCCATCATAAACCGATAAATTAGTATTGGGTATGACTAAGTTTTCATCAATACCTAGAACCTGACTATATCCTTCACAAGTTGGACAAGCTCCATAGGGATTATTAAAAGAAAATAAATTAGGACTAGGCTCATCAAAATCCATTCCATCTAAGGTGAACTTATTATTAAAAGTTTTTAAAATGGTTTCATTTTGTTCCACCCATAAAATACCTTCTCCTTCATAGAATGCAGTGCCAATAGAATCGCTAATGCGGTGTATATCGTCTTCGTCAAAGGCTTTCACTACCACACGGTCTATTAAAACATAAACATCATGCGCCTTAATAGTTTTCGTTATTTCCGCCTTAGTCATTGCAAGTGCATCTTCAATTCTTAGAATACTTGATGCTGCTGTTGAATTATTTGTTGCTTTGGTAGATTTTAAATTTTCAGATACAGCTGCTCTTAAATAAATTCTAGCAAAACCTTTTTGTAATAATATATTTAGCTCCTCTTGTATATCTCTTTTGGCTTGTTGTTTAAAAGGAACAATTAAAACCATCTTGTCTCCGGTCTTGCCTTTTTGTATAAATTCCAAAACATCCTGCACATACTGCTTTTTTACTTCCAAACCACTAATAGGAGAATAGGTTTTTCCCACCCTTGCATAAAATACCCTGAGGTAATCATAAATTTCGGTCATACTTCCCACCGTACTTCTTGGGGTGCGGGTTACTACCTTTTGCTCAATGGCAATGGCCGGGCAAAGTCCCTTGATATAATCTACATCGGGCTTACCCATACGAGACATAAACTGCCTAGCATAGGATGACAAGCTCTCCGCATAACGCCTTTGGCCCTCCGCAAATAAGGTATCAATTGTAAGGGACGACTTACCACTTCCAGAAACCCCAGTAACCACAATAAACTGGTTGCGCGGGAATTCAACAGATACATTTTTCAAATTATGCACCCTCGCACCCACTATTTGAATGTCATTATTTTCCGTCTTTGCTTTTTGCGCTTTTTTAGTGCCTGCCATATAGCAAAATAACAGATTCTAGCCCATTTAGTTGTAGAAATTTGTACCCTCTTTTTTGGTTCAAAATGTGGATAGCTTTTAAATGTTTTTCTTGTTTTCCACAAACGCAATTACAGTCGTTATAGCTAGTAATTTGGTCTTACTAACCCATCGAAACCTACCCTAAAAAAACAATGAACAAAGAAATTCAACTCTCAGACAACGAACTCATTCAATCTTTTCAAGACGGTAATTCTCGTGCTTTTGATGCCCTATTAGAGCGCCACCAAAACAGAATTTACAATGCCATTTTATTCATGGTAAAAGACAGCTACTTGGCCGAAGATTTAATTCAAGAAATTTTAATAAAAATTATTGACAACCTTCAACAAAAAAAGTATTCCGAAGAAGGTAAATTTTTACCTTGGGCTTTACGTATCTCTCACAATTTTGTAGTGGACCATTTTAGAAAAGTAAAACGCACACCCACTATTAAAACAAGCGACGACCAGGATTTATTTGAAATTATTAAACACGCCGACCATCCTGCCGACTATAAAATGACGCGCAGTCAAACGCATAAAAATATTCAAGAACTAGTTGACCTACTTCCTGAAGAACAAAGAGAAATTATAGTACTAAGACATTATGCCAATTTAAGTTTTAAAGAAATTGCACAAATGACCAATTGCAGCATTAACACTGCCTTAGGTAGAATGCGTTATGGCTTAATAAACTTAAGGAAGATGATGGCTGAGCGCGGCATGAGTTTGTAGGCTTTTTTAGATTTATGTTCGTCTTTTATAAAATATAAAGACTCCATAAATCACTCTAATGATTTTATTAAAAAAGCTCCAATAGGAGCTTTTTTAAATTCGGGCCTAGCTAGTGCGCTTTGCTGGCGCTACATTGTAGCCAATTCAAATACTCTTTAGCATTGGGCGTATAACCCACCGGATTGGATAATAATTTTTGATCGGGACTCATTATCACATACAATGGCTGGGTAGACTGATTAAAGTTTTCAGCTTGGAAAGTGGCCCATAAATCGCCCACACTTATTATTTCTTTTTTAGCCCCAGCAATGGTGGTATAAATGAAACGCTTATCAACAGGAAGTAAGGCTTTGTCATCTACATATAAAGAAACGAGTATAAAATTATTTTGAATAAAGCTCATCACCGCAGGGTCGGTCCAAACATTCTCTTCCATCTTACGACAATTCACACAAGCCCATCCAGTAAAATCAATGAGTATAGGTTTGTTTTGCTGCTTAGATAATTGAACCGCCTTTTCATAATCATTCACCAGATTGGCATGTAGCCCAGCCTGTTCAGCTGTATTGGTAAATAAACTATAGTGCGTTGGCGGCGGAAAGCCACTTAAGAACTTTAATAAATAAGTATTCTTAGGCGCCATGCCCACTATTAATACAAGACCAAACACTATGGCCAAGTCTCCCAATATTTTTCTTATTCTTGAAATTTTTGCTCCTTTAATATCATGCGGCAATAATAAAATTCCTCTTAGATACAGCGCTAATGCAATACTTATAATTGCCCAAATACCTAAAAATACTTCTCTTTTGAGTAGCCCCCAATGTTGTACTAAGTCGGCATTAGATAAAAATTTAAAAGCCAAAGCCAATTCTAAAAAGGCCAATACTTTTTTTACCGTATCTAACCATCCACCAGATTTAGGTAAACTTTGTAACCATTGAGGGAATATAGCAAATAAAGAAAAAGGTAAGGCTAAGGCTAAACCAAAACCGGCCATGCCATAAGTTAATGCCCAAGCACCACCTTGTAAAGAGCCTACCAGCAAGGTTCCTAATATAGGACCCGTGCATGAAAAAGAAACGATAGCTAGTGTAATAGCCATAAAGAATATACCTGCAATACTACCTAGCCCGCTTTTTGAATCGGCTTTATTAGCAATACCACTAGGCAAGGTAATCTCAAAAAATCCAAAAAAGGAAATACTGAAAAAGATAAATATGATAAAGAATATAATATTCAACCAAGGGTTGGTTGAAATACTATTAAAAATTTCTGGCTGCACATTACCTACTATATGAAAAGGTACACTGGCTAATACATAAATTAAAAAAATACTTAAGCCATATAATAATCCGTTTTTAATACCCTGCTTTCTAGTTTTAGATCGTTTGGTAAAAAAAGAAACGGTAACAGGTATCATTGGAAATACACATGGCGTAATTAAGGCAATTAACCCACCTAAAAAACCAAGTAATAATAATTCCCAAGGACTTGAACTGCTATTGGCGCTGGCAGCTTTCGTACCACAGGCATCAGTGGCTGCTTGGGTGGCAGTAGGGGGTAAAAGAATTTGAAAGCCTGCCACTTTTTTCCCATTGGCAAGTGCTACAGAAAAAGGAATTTCCAAACTCAAAAAGGAATCGGCCTTGGCTATATTCAATACCATTAATAATTGAAGGCTATCGGGCTGAAAACCTTTAATGATTATATTTTGCGCTACATCAAATGGCTTGTTAAAAACAAAAGCCTTGGTAAATAAAATATCTTTTTCTGGAGAAGGCTTAATAGAAAATACAGGCTTATCTTGAAATTGAACCGTTTCAATTTTTGAAATAATTAAAGGTGCATTTATGCCGTCTGCATTATTACCATAAACATGCCATCCTTGCTTTATTTGAATATTTGCCTTAATGGAATAAGTACTATCATTCACCAGCACTGACTTAGCAGCAACTGTAATAGGAGACTGCGCTTGTACATGAAGCCCAATGAGTAAAGAAATTAAAAATACAAAAGAGGCAAGTATTTTATTCAAAATAGAATTATTAAAATTGGATTAATGCAAGGCTACTTCAAAAGCAACTTTTGCTGGAGGCAAACAACGATCATCGTTACAAACACTATATTCTACCACGCCTACTAAATTAGTTTTACTAGCTACTTTTAAATTAACAGTTTGCACAAAGTCCACTTTGTCGCTGAAAAAAGCAAGCTCGGTATTAAAATTTTTATCAAACATTTTCTGCAACTTGCCATTCTCCTTTGTTTTACCTGCCAATTGAATTAACGGGTTTTTACTAAAGGTAAAATGAGTAGGAATAGGGCCGCCACTTACAAACTGAGAATACATATGCCAAGGTGCATCAATAGTAGCAGAAGCCACTACCTCATATTGTTTATCCGATTTTTTAACGGCTGTAAATGTCCATTTCACCGGGTTAGGTCTTTGTGCATTTACATTCATTGCAAAAACTACAGCACAAAACAAGATTGTTATTTTTTTCATATTCATTCTTCTACATTGTTAAAAAGCTATGTCGCAAAAAAATTGCTTCTAATTCTTCAATCCTAATATCTCAAATACTTTTTTACCGTCTATATTACTTAATGCATTAGAAGTAGCTCGCTCTGGATGCGGCATCATACCAAATACATTACGCTTATCATTACAAATACCTGCAATATCCATAGTAGACCCATTTGGATTCGCTGTACCTCCAAGTTTTCCTTTTTCATCGCAGTAGCGAAATAATATTTGATTGTTTTTTTCTAAATGCGTTAAAGTGGCTTCGTCTGCATAATACCTTCCTTCACCATGTGCTATTGGAATTTGTAATGCCTCACTTTTGTCGGTTTTAATAAATACATTTTTACATATAAATTGTTGGTTGGCATTTTGCAATAAAGCGCCGGGTAATAATCCACTTTCACATAAAATTTGAAAGCCATTACAAACCCCTAAGACCTTACCTCCTTTATTCGCAAACTCAATCACCGATTTCATCATGGGACTAAATTTAGCAATAGCACCACAACGCAAATAATCTCCATAAGAAAAACCACCAGGGAGTACAATACAATCATCGGTAGTGAAGTGAGAAAGATCGCTGTCCTTATGCCATAGCATTTCAACAGGATAACCTAAATCTTTTTCTAATGCATCTTGCATATCTCTATCGCAATTGGATCCCGGAAATACTAATACGCCAAACTTCATAGTTGAATTTTTTTATGCTTAAAACTAAGGGCCAAAGGTACCAAAAACCCTTAAAAAGACTTTGTTAAATTCTTCACTTAGCCAAGGTGGTTATACACAATAACCGCTGCCCCTGCCCAAAATAAGAGATTAGGAATAAGCAGCCTTTTAGGAGTGGCATAGGCAAAACTAATAAAACTGGCCAAGGGCGCTATCACAATAGCAGAGGCATATAGGGCCTGAACAGAGAATAGGATGGGCTGAAAAAAAGTAAGTATAAGGAGCAAAAATATAACACCCCAATATTTCCTCACTTGAATAATAAAGCGAGTCTGCTGTTCATTCCAATAATAAAAGCCTGCTATTAATTGAACCCCCATAACCATTAAAGCCAAAATAACATTAAAACTTGGCTGCACTAGTGGGTTTTTCCAGTCTAATTTGGGTAAAAAATGTCTAAAATCGGAGATATTCCCTGTTAAGAAAACATAGGTAAAAATAAAATAAAAGGGAAGTACTATGCCCATTATTAATACCAACCATTCTGCCAATTTAAAAGGCCTGATAATTAACAAAGCAAATAAAACAACGGGTATTAAAATAGCAATGGGTTCATATAATATTATAGATATGCCTACAATTAAACCAATATTAAATTCTAAGGTTTTGGGTTGATTTTGATCGTATAGACGTAACAACTTAACCAGTATCCAAATAACCAATGAATTCGCAATTAAGCCTGCACTAATTACATCCCAATAAGGAAACATAGCTGTTAAAATAATATAGGTAAAGGCGGGTATATAACTAATTTGCTGAAACATTTTAAAATTACTCAGCAAAATATTTAATCGAATAGCTTGGCTTAAAATAATAGTATGAAATATTACTATTAATACTAAAGGTGATAAAGCTTGGATATAATGAAGCAAAATATAAGATAAGATACCATCCGATTCATTGGCAATGACCAATGGCGGGTGCATCCATACATGAAAATGCAAGGCTACACTTAATAGCACTAAAAAAATCAAATTAATATCGGACCTATCTTTAAATAAAAAAACCACCAGTTACTATTTAATTTGAATTTTAGCGAAACCGATTTTGCTTTTATACTGATAAGGCAAAATGGCTTCATGCTCACCCACTTGCTTTAAACTTTTTGGCATCCACTCGTAATTTTTTTCATTCAAAATAATAGAATTGCCTTTTACTAATTGCCCCTCTTTAGAAAGTGTATGCACTATTAATTGATGTACCCCTTTTTGTTTTTGATGATACACAAAACTCATACCACCCTCGTTTTCTATAGTGCCGTAACCAATAAACTGGTCTACATTTTGATCAGATTGTTTTTTATCGATTGTTTTTACCCATTGTAAATTGCCTTTGATATCAAAGGATAAAAGCGCAATATTATTAGCATTGTAGGTAACACTAGGGTAACCGAAAGAAGCATAAGGATTCATCCATCTATTATACATAAACGGGTTTCCCCAGCCAAATCTAGCCCATGGATAAAAGCCAAAAGGCCTGTTCCAATAATTAAACATAAAGGGATTATAGAAAGCACC
>Ga0194060_10000709_pt1 | contig 24203 bp, 12 predicted proteins | sample SepL225m_MetaG_FD_163427 | JGI IMG/M metagenome (GOLD analysis project Ga0194060, IMG submission 163427) | Anoxic zone freshwater microbial communities from boreal shield lake in IISD Experimental Lakes Area, Ontario, Canada - Sep2016-L222-5m | ecosystem: Environmental > Aquatic > Freshwater >... | reverse complement strand
ATCTCCTGCAGGTTGTGACGTCCGAACGTCTCGGTCGCCGAAAACGGCAGCTCGAACGCGGCGCACTTGATGTGGTCCACGAGCAGATGGAGGTTGTCGGGATCGATGAGCGCGTGCTCGGGCGAGGCATCGAAGAAGTACGAGGGATTCCGCACGACGAACTGGTCGATGGGCGCGCTGCTGGCGACCATCACGGCCGCCGACCGGCTCGCCCTGCGTCCGGCTCGCCCCGCGCGCTGCCACGTCGAGGCAATCGTCCCGGGATAGCCGGCCATCACGGACACGTCCAGCGCGCCGATGTCGATGCCCAGCTCGAGCGCGTTGGTGGACACGACGGCACGCACCGCCCCCTCGCGAAGCCCCTTCTCGATTTCGCGCCGCCGGTTCGGCAGGTAGCCGCCGCGGTAGCCGCGAATCTTCTCCGGCGCGCCGGGCACGCCCTCGAAGTCCTCCTTGAGGTACGTCGTGAGAATCTCCGTGGCGAGACGGCTCTGGGCGAACACGATGAGCTGGAGATTGCGTTTCAGGAACTCCGAGGCAATGCGTCGCGTCTCGCTCAGATACGACCGGCGGATGCCGAGCTGGTGGTTGACGACCGGCGGGTTGACGAAGACGAAGAACTTCTCCCCGCGCGGCGCACCGCTCCGGTCGACGAGTTCGAACGGCTGCTCGACGAGCCGCTCGGCCAGTTCGCGCGGGTTCGCGATGGTGGCCGACGAGCACAGGAACACGGGGTTCGATCCGTAGTGCCGGCAGATGCGCCGGAGCCGCCGCAGCACGTTGCCGAGATGGCTCCCGAACACGCCGCGGTAGGCATGCAGCTCGTCGATGATGACGTAGCGCAGGTTCTCGAACATCTTCGCCCAGCGCGGGTGATGCGGCAGGATGCCCGAGTGCACCATGTCCGGGTTGCTCAGCACCAGGTGCGCGCGCGATCGAATCGTCCGCCGCGCGTCCTGCGGGGTGTCTCCGTCGTACGTGAACACCCCGATCCGCTCTCCCGACGCCTGGTCGATGCTCTCGCAGAGCGCCTGCAGCTCGGCGAGTTGGTCCTGCGCGAGCGCCTTGGTTGGAAAGAGATACAGCGCGCGGCTCGAGGGATCCTGCAGAATCGCGTGCAGCACCGGCGCGTTGTAGCCGAGCGTCTTTCCCGAGGCGGTCGGCGTGATGACCACCACGTTTCGGCCGGCGAGCGCGTGTTCGATCGACGCCGCCTGATGCGTGTACAGCTGGGAAATGCCGCGAGTGGCGAGCGCCGCCTTCAGCCGGGGATCGAGCGCGTCGGGGAACGGCGCGTACTGCGCAGCGACCTCCGGCAGGCGTCTGACGGCCGTGACGTGCAGGTCAGGCGTGTCGGCTCGCTCGGGCGGACCCGGTGCCAGGCGTTCGAGCGCGGCATCGAGCGCGCTGTCGCGTTTGGACCGGGTCGCCAGACCAGTGCCTGCCGCTTCACGGTTCTGCATCGGCCGCGATCGTAGCAGTCGGAGGAGGGGCGATCAAGAGGTGAAAGTCCGCGCCTGTGCTAGTCTCCACCGAAATGCGAACCTCCCCGGAACGCCTGCCCCGAACCCTCGGCCTGTGGAGTTCGGTCGGACTCGTCGTCGGCATCACGATCGGCTCAGGCATCTTTCGCTCTCCCGCCGGGATCGCCCGTCAGGCACCCAATCCGATGGTGATGATCGGTTTGTGGGTCGTCGGCGGGGCCATCACGCTCTGCGGAGCCCTCTCGCTCGCCGAGATCGCCGCGGCGTTGCCCGAAACAGGCGGCATCTACGCCTACCTGCGAGAGGCGTGGGGGCGGCGGTCGGCATTCCTGTTCGGCTGGGCGGAACTGGTCCTCATCCGGGCCTCGGCGCTGGGCGGCATCGCCGTTGTGTTCGGTGAGTATTTTCTCCGCAGCGTCGGCGTTGATCCGTCGACGCACGTGCTGCTGGCGCGCGGCGTGTCTGCTGGCGCGATTGCGTTCGCCGCGGTTGTCAACACGCTCGGCACCGATGTCGGCGCGCTCATCGTGGGCGTCGCGACCTGGGCGAAGTTCGCGGCCCTCGCCCTGCTCGTCCTGGCCTCGTTCCTGCTCGGCGGCTCGCATGGCGCGGCGACGGCGCATTTCACGGCCGGATCGACCGGACCTCTGGCCTTCGGCAGCATCGGCCTGGCGCTGGTCAGCGTGCTCTGGGCGTACGACGGCTGGGCCGACCTGTCGTTTGCCGCCGGTGAAGTGAAGGACCCGCAGCGGAACCTGCCCCGGGCGATCATCTACGGGACGCTCGCGCTCATCGCGATCTACATCCTCACCAATCTCGCCTACCTGTACGTGCTCCCGATCGACGCGATTGGCCGGTCGCCGCTGGTCGCCGCCGACACGATGATGGCGGTGTTCGGCCGGGTCGGCGTGATCCTCGTGTCCGTGTTCGTGATGATCTCCTCGTTCAGTTCCCTGAACGGGACCATGCTCGCCTCGCCGCGCATCTTCTTCGCCATGGCCGACGACGGGCTGCTGTTCGAGGCGATTGCGAAGGTCCACCCGAAGTTCAAGACGCCGTACGTCGCCATCCTGCTGGCGGCGGCGCTCGGCATCGCGCTGGTGATGAGCCGCAGCTTCGAGCGGCTGACCGACATGTTCGTCCTCGCGATCTGGCCGTTCTACGCGCTCGGCGTCGCGGCGATCTTCCGCCTCCGACGCGACCGCCCGGACCTGCCGCGGCCCTATCGGGCGATCGGCTATCCGATCGTGCCGGCCATCTTCATCGCGTCCGTGGTGGCGTTCGTCGTCAACTCGCTCATCAACGACACGACGAACAGCCTGGTCACCTTCGCCGTCATTCTGGCCGGCCTTCCCGTCTACCACTTCGCCTTCGCGACGCGGCAGCGGCGCGCCTGAGGGCTCGTCTCCTCGATCTTTTTTTGGCGCGATCGCGTCAGATTTCGTTGACGCGTGGAAAGTGGGCTGTTACTCTTTTTCCAGGAGCCGGATTTTTCTTCGAGGAGACGCGAATGGTTGCACGCGAGCCAGGAGTGCGGCGACGAGGGTTCTTCCTCCACACACCCGAGAGCGGAGAGCCCGACACGGGCGAACACGAGAATCCGGAAGGCTTCGTGGTTCGCTTCGGCCACTCCCGGAACCCGCCTCCCCGCCAGATGACCGGCTTCTCGAGCAGCGCGTCGGGCACGCGCGCCTCAGGTGGACGGCAGCTTCGCGTGGACTGCGACGCCTCCGAAGGCCAGCCCGTGATCCGATCCGGGAGCGTGACTGGCAGCCGTCAGCGGCTGGACTAGTCCCGCTGAATTCGGTCGCGCGCGGAAATCAACCTGCCCTCGCGTTCACACGCGCCGGGCCCCGTGTGAACGCTCCGAACAGCGAGGGCTCACTGCAGCGCCTGAGCGTGCGGCGTCAGCAGGTGCCGCACGAGCGTGAACCGGCCGAGGTCACGGCGAAACCGTGAAGTCGACCCGCCCCTCGGCGGACTGCTTGTTCCGGTTGTCCGTGACGCTCACCCTCAGCTGAAAGTCTCCGAAGGTAAACGAGGACAGGGGAACCAGCATTCCCCCGGTTGCCGCGCCGCCGGTCAGATCCGACGAGTCACCAGGCGTGGCCACGGTGAGCTGCTGTGGCTTGACCTTGTTGAAGAAGTGAAAGCCTTTGGCGCCTTGCTCGTAGAACAGGTATTCCGCCGTCAGGTCTGGCCTCTCGCCGGCCTTGCCACTCCAGTTGAAGACGCGGAACGCCACCCGAATGGCTCCATTCTGACGGAACCTGGCCTGGACCGCGGGAATCAGGGAGGTAGGACCGAAGCTGAACGGTCGGTTCTCGTTGCGGCGGGCCTCGCCCGAATCTTCTCCAAGCACGACCGGCGTCACGGCCAGCGCCCCGGCCCACACGTCCGGGACGGTCAATCGCGACTTGACCAGTGTGGCCGTGGCGCCAGCGCCGGCGCTGGATTGACCGACCACGGCCTGGATCTCGTATTCGCCAGGGGCGAGCGCGAATTCGTGCACGAATCGCAGGGGTCCCGCGGCGCCAGTCCCTGTGGCGTTGCCCATCACACGCGGGGCTTGTCCGGTCGTGGCGATGCTGACGACCCGCAGCCGGATCTCCGCCGCCTGCAGCAGGTCGGCGCCGACGACGACGGGGACGCGGACCGTGCGCTCCGGACCCCTGAGCACGTCGGCCTGCACCAGCACCGGCAGCGGTGCGGCTGCGGGCTCGATCGCCGACCCTTTCATCGCGTAGGTGCCCGCCGCGGTCGCCGCCGCGCGTTGCAGCAACGTGTCGACCAGCCCGGTGCCTGGCGCCGGGGACTGGGCTTGAAGAACAGCAGAGACGGCCATGGAGACCATCGTGAGAAGCGCCCCCGTGGCGCACGCGATGCGCGCCCGCGCAGCTACCTTGGTACGAACCATTCCTCAACCTTTCTGTAGGGCTCACCGGGCGCAGCGGGCATCTTCAGCAGGTACGAGCCTGCTGACGCAAACCGGCGTGTGGGACCGAACGACACCGACGGGTAAGCCGTCGGCTGAACGGACCGGCCCGTCATGTGCTCGATTGTCTCGACGAAGTACTCGCGGGATCCGATCACGCGGGGGACGCTCAGGGCGTCCGCCGCGAGGATCACCGCAAACAGCGCGTTGACGGCCACCTGTCGATCCGCCACCTTGAGGCCGCTCCCCTTCATCCACATCAAGGACCGCGCGGCATGCGTGTCGAACTCGTCTGGTGCCACGAAGGGATGGGCCAGCGTGGCGCGTGCGGACAGCTGGGCCGGCAGCCGAAGCGCGCCCTCACCCAGCAGGCTCGACGACACGAACAGCTCGGTCACCTTCGCGAGGGCCTCCGATCCCGCGAGTGCTTCGAGGCCGACCATGTCGCCCGAATCGAGCCATAGCACGACAGTCTCCGCATCGCCGATCAGCACTCGCCACGCGTCGGCGGTCAGCGCCGTCGAAGGGGGTACGCACTCGGGCGCTGCGGTCTTGAGTTCGGCGGCCAGCGTGGCGGCGGCGGCCTGGCCTGGCCCACCGCAGCGCGAGAGTTGCCGCACGACCGGGCGCGGCGTCGCCGCGTCGAGGTGATGGGCGATGGCCTGTGCTTCGAGCGTGACGCCCTTCGAATAGTAGAGCGAGTAGAACCCGTCACCTGACGGAACGGCGGGTGGCAATGGCGTCTGCGGGAGAATCGCCGGCACCTTGTGCCGCGCGCAAAATGCGTCGATCGGCGACCAATCGTCGTCCGCGATCCCGCTCACAATCGCGAAGACGGGCTGCCGACGGTAGAGTTCTTCGAGCTGGGCGGGCCACTCCTTCGGCGCACCCCGCAGTTCCCACTCGTCGAGCACCCAGTCCCTGTATCCCTGGTACTCCTGCTTCATGTCCCAGGGCCCCTTTTCGCGCCGGCGGGTCTCGTAGCGCGTGCCGCCGTTCTTGGCTCGCACATAGGTGCGCAGCACGTCCAGCATCGACGCGCGACGGGCGGCGCTCACGCCGGGTCCGACGATGGTCGCGAGATGCACGATCGCCTCGTCGACGCCAGGCGGCGGCTGTGCGCCCACGGTCTTCAGGTAGGCGCCGAGCGCCTTGGCGTCGGCTGCGGTGACGGCGTAGCGCGGCATGGTCGGCGAAAGGGCGCGGCCGGCCGGGTCGACGCCGTCCTGCAGCGCGCGCAGCAGATCATCGTCAGTGTAGGGAGGACGCGTGCCCGCACCCGTGGTTCGGGGAGCGCCCACCTGTGGGGCGCCCTTCGTCAGCGGCTCGAAGAGCACCGCGCCGACGATCGATGGCACCACCAGAGGACCTTCCGCGCCACCCATGGCGCTGCGCCGGTGGCAGTTGACGCACGGCATCTCGGTGCTCTTGACGTGGACGTCGCCCTGGACGGTCGCCGACACCGCGGTGCCGGCGGTTGAAAGGCCCCGCATGTAGAAGCGTTCGCCCGGCGTCACCGCCCCGGACGCAGGCGGACGCACCGGCACGGCTGGGCGCTGGGGCTGGGCCAGACGAGGAGGCGACGCCGGGCGATCCGGCGTGGTGGGCAGGCGCGGCTGAGCAGCGGCCTGGGTCGCCATCAACGCCGAGACGAGGGCCAAGCCCGAAGCCGCGGCGAGGACGCGGCGTCCTGTCGACCCACGCGGTCTGGTCATGGCGTGGCCGGAACGAGGTGGCCCATGGACGCGTGCAACAGCGTTTCCGCGCTCGAAAAGCCGTCCAGCGCAATCCAGGGTGCGTCGGCCGCCGCCCGCACGAACGTGACGGGAGCGTGATTGTTCTTGCCGCCGCGATAACCGCCGAAGGCGCGCTGCGCGGCGTCTGCGCCTGCAGGCGTGCCAGTGAGCAACCGCCAGGACGATGGCGCGTGGTAGCGCTCGGCATAGGCGCGGAGCGCGGGGACCGTATCGAACTCAGGATCGATCGAGATTGAGAGCACGCGGACGGAGTCCTGCTGGGCCCCGAGGTTCGTCAGAAACTGTGACATCCCGGCGCTCATCACCGGGCAGATCGTGGTGCAGGTCGTGAAGATGAAGTTCACCAGGACCGGCTTGTCGGAGCCGATCGCCTCGCTCAACGTCGTCGCCTGCCCTCGCTGGTCCACAAACTTGTTGTCGTTGAAAGACGGCTGCGGCGTCAGCAGGCGCACGACCGGAGCGCTCGGAGCGGCCGACATCTGGGCCATGTGGCCTTCGTGTCCCGTCGGCGCCTGAGCCGTCGCGCGGGCTGATGCGACCGCGATCGCGCACGCCACTGCGGCGCCCCCTGCACTCAACCTCATGGCGTCTTCTCCTCGGTCGCCGGCTCGGAGTCGTCCGTCACCGGTATGCCGCTGACACTGAAATCGCCGATCGTCACCGTGACGGTCTTTCCCGCCTTGACGAAGCGGCCGGGATTGGCAAAGAACATGAAATACGTGCGCCCAGCCTTCGCGTCGTTCGAACTGCGCAGCGCGCCTGTTGTCGGTGGATTCGGCACCACCGATTCAAACGCGCTGGCATCGTCGTGCAGTTTCGGGTGAACGCCGCGGTTGAAGAGCGGCTGCGCCTTGCTCCCGTCGAGGACCCGATACCGGAACTCCAGCATATAGCCTCCCGAGGCGAGGCGCATGCCCTCGACGCGAATCCCCCACTTCTGAGCGATGGTCGAGACGTCGGCCGCCGTGAGGGGGCCTTCCTTCAGGCCTGACGCCGAACTCTGGCCCGGCCGCCGCTGCGTGACGCCTGGCGCACCCTGAGCACGAAGACTGGCGGTCGCGCTCGAAAGCGCGCCCGCCAGCAGACCCAAGGCCACGATTGCCGAGCAGACCCTAACCGGTACCGTCGCCACCAACCTCCCCGCGGAGCCGCGTCAACCGATTATCCACGATCCCGACCAGCTACAGGCCGGCGCCCGACAGGGCTACGGTGCGGACCGTCCCGATCGAGGGAGTCACGGTCAGCGACGCTGGCTTGCTGCCCGTCGATGTCGGATTGAAGGCGACGTTCACCGTGCACGTCGCAGCGGGAGCCAGCGCCGCCGAGCAGGTGTTCGACTGGATGTACTGGCCCGGGTTCGTCCCGGCGAGCGCAATGGTCACGCTCAGCAGGCCCGTCCCGTTGTTGGTCACCGTCACCGGCTGCGTAGCGCTCGTGCTGTTCACCGCCACGCTGCCGAACGCGAGCGCGGTCGGCGACGCCCCGACGTTGCCCGAGGCGTTCGATCCGGCAAGCGAGACCGTCTGCGAGCCGGCGGCCCCGAACGCGATGGTGAGCGTCGCGTTGCGCGAACCGTTCCCACCCGTCGGCTTCAGTGTCACCGTCATGGCGCACGTGCCGCCATTGGCCGGTACCACCCCGCCCGCGCACGCCGTCGCCACATACTGACCGGCGAAGAGGCTGAACGAGGTGCCGCTGATGCTCAATGGCACCGAGCCCGGGTTGGTCAGCGTCGTCGTCAGGGTCGCGGTCGTATTCGTCGTCACCGCGCCGAAGGCCAGCGAACTCGGGGACACGGGCACGACGCCCGTGCCCGTCAGGTTCACAGTCCGGACGGTTCCGCTCGATGGCGTCACCGTGAAGCTCTCGGTTTTAGGTCCGGTCACCGTCGGGGTGAACGACACGCTCACCGTGCAGGTATTCGAGCCCGCCGTGTTCGGCAGGATGGCCGGACACGTCGTGGTCCTGGCGAAGGACGTCCCGCTGATCGCCGAGATCGTCAGGCCCACCGGCGCCACGCCCGTGTTCGTCACGGTCGCCGTCAGCGCTCCGCTCGTCAGGTTCAGCGCCTGGGCTCCGAACGCCAGGGGCGTCGGCAGGACCGTGATGGTGCCCGTTACGGCCGACCCGGTCAGCGACACCGTCCGGGTTTCGGCGCCGGCTGTCACGTTCAAGGTCGTACCGTTTCGGCTGCCGTTCGAACCCGTCGGCGCGAACGTCACGCTGACGGTGCAGGTAGCACCGCCAGCGACGCCGTCCCCGCAGGTGTTGGTCTGCGAGTACTGCGACAGGAAGGCTCCGCCCGTGAGGGTGATCGTCGGAGCGCTCATGCTCACCGCGCCGGTGTTGGTCACCGTCGTGACCAGCGTGCTGGGCGTGCCAATCGTCACGTTGTTGAACGCCAGTGACGTCGGCGATACGAGCAGCACCACACCGGTGCCGGACAGGTTTACCGTCCGGGCCGTCCCGTTCGACGGCGTCACCGCGAAGCTCGCGCTCTTACTCGCCGCCGAGGTCGGCGAGAATGCGACGCTCACCGTGCACGTATTCAAGCCCGCCGTGTTCGGCAGAATCGCCGGGCAGGTGTTGGCCGTCTCGGCAAACTCGCTCGCGTTCGCCCCGGCGATCGCCGAGACGTTCACCGCCACCGGCGCCAGGCCCGTGTTGGTGACCGTCACCAGCTGCGCCGTGGCAGAAGAACCCACGGGCACCGTGCCGAACCCGAGTGACGCAGGCAGCGCCGTGACACTTCCGGCTACCGCCGTCGCGGTCAGCGCCACCGCGGCGGCCGCGGGGTTGCCGACCGGGGTCACGACGAGGCTACTGCTCCTCGATCCGGTTGAACCGGTTGGCGTCAACACCACGTTGGCCATACAGCTCGTCCCGCTCGCTAGCGCCGCCGGGCAGGTTCCGGACTGCGAGAACTGGCTCCCGCTGCTCCCGCTGAAGCTCAGCGCCAGCTGAACGGAGGCGGTTCCGTTGTTGGTGACCGTGACGGCCTGCGCCGCGCTCGGCGTGCCGATCGTCACGTTGCCGAAGCTCAGCGACGACGGCGCTGCCGCGACGTTCACGTCCGCGCCCGTGCCGCTCACCGCCACGGTCGCCGGCGATCCCACAGTCGGGGCCAGTGTCAGCGTTGCGCTCTTGGCGCCAACCGTCGCCGGCTTGAACGTCACGCTCACGACGCAGGTGCTGCCTGGCGCCACGAAGCTATTCGTGCTCGGCGCTGGCATCGCGGGACAGCCGTTGCTCACGGCGAACTGACTCGCGTCGGCCCCCGTGAAGCTCGGGCTGAACTCAGCCAGCGCATTGCCGCCGTTCGAAAGCGTCACGGCGAGGGCAGGGCTCGACTGATTCACCGTCTGGGGCGCAAATACCAGGGCGCTGGGTGCCGCCGTCAGGTTCGTCCCGAGGCCGACCCCGGACAGCGCCACGCTGCCGGAGACCGCCGGCGAGACCACGTTCACGTCCAGCGTCGCCAGCTTCGCGCCGAGCGACGTCGGGTGGAACGTCACGCTGACCGTGCAGGTCGCGCCACCCGCCAGCGGCGTCGCGGGACAGGTATTGGCCACAAGTGCGTACTCGCCAAGGTCGCTGCCACCGATGGAGATCGACCCGATCGTCATTGGGCCGTTGCCGGTGTTGGTGACCGTGACCACCTCGGCCAGGCTCGTCGTGCCCTGGACCACGTTCGCGAAGTTCACGAACGTCGGGGTGAGTGACAGGACGGGCGTGTTGGTTCCCACGTTGACCGCCACCGTCGCGCTCGCTTCACCGCCAACGCCGCTGATGGCGTAGGCAAACGAGCCCTGACCGTTGAAGCCGACCGCCGGCGTGTAGGTCACCGTCGTGCCGTCAGTGGTCGCCGTGCCGCCGACCACGAGACTCACACCGGTGACCGTCAGCGGCTTGCCGCTGGCCGGTGTCGCCGCGTTGTCGTTGGTCAGTACCGAGATGGTGACCGGCACACCCGCGCCAGTCGACGCGGTGTCGTTGACCGCCACCGGCGGCGCGATCAGGCCGCCCGCGACCTGGTCAGCCCCGCGGTGGCTCGCGGTCGTGAACGGCAGCCGCGTCTGGCCATCGATGTCTGATGCCAGCGCTGCCGGCACGTTTCCGGCCGACCCGTAGCCGCCGTTGCCGGTGCTCGAGCTCAGGCTGACGCCGTTCACGCCTGTGCTCGTGTGGTAGTTGGAGAAGCGCGTGTCGTCGAGTCTGGTCAACGACAGCGGCCCGAACTGCGGCCGGATGAAGTTGCCGCCCTCGTCGAGCGCCGCCGGCGCCAGGATCGTCGTGATCTCGGCTTGCTGATACGAGTTGCGCCGGTCCGTATTCACGTAGGCCTTGACGAAAGCCGGCGTGGCGCCCGACGTGCTCGTGGTCGATCCGCTCATCGTGAGCGCGTTGTTGCTGCCGGACCGCCCGCTGTCCCAGAACCCGGTCGTGCACGGCGCGGTCGAGCACGCGATCAGGCCGCGTGTCGCCGTGGTGCCAGGAATCTGCAGACCGCCGCTGGTCAGCCCGAAGTAGTACGACCGGTTGTGCCAGACGATCGTGTTCGTGATCTTCGGGCTGTTGCCGCTGCGGACGAAGATGCCCGCCGGCATCGGCGTCGACTGGTTCGGATTCGCAGGCACGTTGAATGCCAGGCCGACCGTCGAGAGGCTGTCGTTGTTCACGATCGTGTTGTGGACGATCTCCGGAGTGCCCGCATCCTGCAGTGACACACCGCCGCCGGCGAAGCCCGCCACGTTGTTCGCGAGGATGTTGTTATACAGGTCCACGCTGAAGTTCGCCACGCCCAGGAGCGCGACGCCGCCGCCGTCGCCGCCAGACGCCGCGTTGCCCTGAATCAGGTTGTTGCTGATCCGCACGTTGCCGCTGCCGCTCGTCGTGGCGCCTGCCGGTGCCGGCGTGCCACCGACGAAGATGCCGCCGCCGTTGGTGCCGATCCCCTGGCTGAACGACTCGTTGAACACAATCGTGTTCCTGTCGATCACGCTGACGTTGGTGTCGGTCGAGGGCACATCGGTCGCCGTGCCCCAGTAGGTCGGCTTCAGGAACGGGTAGATCAGCGCAAACGGATGCTCCTGGGTGCCGACCGTCATGTCGGCATTTCCGATGTGCGAGATGCCCGCGCCTTGCCCCGCCGTGAAGTTGCCGGCGATGAAGTTCTCGAAGACGCGATACATGCCGGTGCCGGTGCCGAGCACGATCCCGCCGCCGCCGTTCGGGTCGTTGCCGGCATTCTGGGTAATCAGGTTGTTGTGAATCGCCGCAAACTGCAGATGCGCGTTCTCGTCCTGCAGGTCAGGCTGACCGGTGTGGCCCAGCTGGATGCCGCCGGCGTAGGTGCCGGTATTCGTGTAGATCTTGTTGTTCGAGATCTCCAGGTAGTGATTGTTGCCGTTGGCCAGGACGCCAGGCGCGTTGTTGGCGCCGACGAGCGAGAACCCGTCGATGCGCGCGTTCGGTCGCAGCCACACTTCGGAGAGCCCGCTGAAGGGATAGTTCTCGTTCTGGAGGCAGTAGGCCTCGTTGCTCGGCGTCGCAAATCCACCGAGGCACGCGCCCAGCAGCGTGTCCTGGTTCTTGCCCAGCACCGTCACCGCCGCCCCTTCGTCTCCGAGGACGGCCGTCACGTCTCCCGACTGGAACGGCGCCGGCGTCATGGCCGGCTGGTTCGGCAGCAAGTAATCCGGATTGGCGAGCAGCTTCTGACCCGTGTAGTCGAGCCACGCCTGCACGTTGTCGCTGGGCGTCGTGACGACGTTGATGATCGTCGACAGCGCCCCGGCGCCCTGCAGGCGCACCGGCTTCGTCATCACGACCATTTCCTCGTAGGTGCCCGGCTTCACCAGGATGAGATCCCCGGCTGTCGCCGCATCAATCGCCGCCTGAATGCTCTGCCCGGCGCTGACGACCTTCGGCGGCCGCGCCCCGTGCATGCCCTCGGTCGCCACGTTCAACGTCACGCCAAGGACGGACTTCCGGCCGTCGTTACAGGTGCCCGTGACCGTGTTGCTGGCACCGCTCTTCCCGCTCAGGCAGCGCTCCACAGCCAGTTCACCGGTGCGGCTCTTGGCGAAATCCGCCACGCTCGGGGAAGCCGGCAGCCTCGGAACGACCACGGTAATCGCCGTGTCGGACCACGACGTGTACGGAATCCTCTGGCCGCCCAGAGTCACGAAGCCCGCTCCGTTCAGCGAAGACGGCGTCCCGAAGCCGTAGTCGCGCTTGATGAGCTTGGGCTGCAGGCTGCCCGGTCCGTCGAAGGCAGGGTTGGGCACGTCCACCTTGCCGGCTGATGTAATCACAATCGTGCGCGTCGCGTTGTCAGCACCGTCGACGATGTACGGACCGATGTTCAGCGCCGTGCCGTTGACGGACGCGATCACCGGCGTCCTGTTCGCCAGCTCCGCGTCCACCGGGAACGCCCCGGTGCCCGTGAAGGCGCCCGTCGGCAGCACCGGGGTATCGAGATACGTCGTCTTGCCTGGCAGGTACTGCAGCGGATAGCAGAAGTGGCTGTACTGCTTCTGGAACAGGGGATCCGCAATCACGCGGTCCGGATTGCTCGGGTCGGGCATCGTCGGCGCGTTGATGCACGCCTGGAGAATGCTCGGCGACACGCCGCTCGGCATCGGCGGGTTGATGGTGTAGGTGCTGGGCACGAGCGCGTTGTACATGCCGTACTGGTCGGTATAGGTGCGAGCAATCTCACGCCCCTGCCAGTCACGAATGGCGATCGGCATGTAGGGCGGCGCGTATTTCTCGCCGAAGGTCGGCGCGTTCGGGTCGAACTCGTTCGTCGTGTCGTCCAGCACCATCCCGTAGATGTGGCCGGCCCGCGGCGCGTCCGTGAAGATGTGGAAGTCGGGCGCCACCTGCTGGCCCTCGCGCAGGACAACGAGTTTCGCGTCGCAGAGCGGCCGCTTCTCGCCGCCGAAGGGCGCGGGGTCGCCAGGGAAGAGCGAGAAGTAGTCGGGCACGTCGTGCAGTCGGCCCACGCAGAACGGCGCGATGAGCGCGTTCTCGGTCACCGTGGGCGCCTTCTGGGCACCGAAGTCGAGAACGTCCGTCCCCGCGACGTGCTCGGCCGCGACGCGTTGCCCTCCCTGCCCGCGCAGCACGGAGATCACGTCGCCAACCGTCGAGGCGACGCGCATGATTTCGCCGTCGATCACGATCTGGTCGTTCGGGTGGATGGTCGCGCCGCCCCCGGCCGCCACGGTGATCGTCGTCGCCGGAATCGTCACGGGCGCCGCGAGCGTGGTCAGGACCGTGGCGCCGCTGTCGGCCAGGGGGTAGCCCTGCAGCCAGAACTGCTGCGGGACGTAGGTGTCGCCGAAGTCGACGTTCTTGTCCTCTTCCTTCTGCACCTTGTAGCCGGGCGGCACGATCATCTTCACGACGTACTTGCCCGCCGGCAATGGCCTCGCCACCTTCCGGTCCGCGATCGGCGAGTTGTAGGTTGCGTGATCAACGTCGTCTTGAAGGATCGTGCTGAAGGCGTAGCCGCCGTCGAACGCCGCCGGACGCACCTGGTTGAAGTTGCGCAAGCCGTCGTAGCAGTCGGTCTGACGGCCCAGGAAGGTGAACGGCGGGCCCTGGCATCCTGTCGGTTCCAGGCCATCGCGATTGAAGTTGTCGGTGGTGACCTCGTTCAGGAGGTGCGTGCGGTTCTCGTCCCACAACTGGATCCTGACGTCGGCGACGCCGGGCTCCCAGTTCTCGGCCACGGCCCACCGTGGATCATTTTCTGCCCGGGTGATCGTGTAGTGGACGATGCCGGCGATGCCGCCGTTGGAACGGTCCGTGTTGAAGAAACCGTCGCTATTGGCGTCGACGTCACCCGGTCCAGGGAAGTCGTCGAACGGCGCCACGTTGACGTCTTCGACAAAGTCGCCCGCCTTCTCGTACGGCGCCTTGCCCCACAGCAGCACGTTGCTCTGACCCAGGAAGTCCTGGAAGCCCTCGAGCAGGAGGAACGGGGTCTCGGCTCCCGACTCTTCACGGAACGGCTTGTTGCCGTTCTCGGCCTGCGGTTGCGGGTTCAGAACGTTCGGGGCCACGAGCCCGGCCGGCAGGCCAGCCTGGGTCTGCCAATCGCTGCTGGCGCTTGCCGTCCCGCCACCATCGACCACCACCGTGACGCCGGTCGAATGGAAGCGCGTGTAGTCCACCTCGGCGATCATCCACGCGAAGAACGGGAATACTTCGTTGAACGCCTTGAAGCCTCGATCGTCGGTGGTCAGGGACTGGTAAATCGATCCGTCGCGGAAACGGATATTCAGCGCCTGGTCCGGAATGCCGGGCTCGCCGGGATCGTGGTGGCCGTTCCGGTTCGTGTCTTCGTACACGTACTCGTAGAGGTTCGCGAACCAGCCGAAGATGGGCACGTCGCCGAGCGCCGTGACCCCCGTCGCGGCCACGTCAACGGCGCGGGCGGCAATGATCAGGTCGAGCGCCGAGTCGAAGACCACGAGCGAGTAGTTGCCGGCGGCGACGTTCGGAATGGTAAACGTGCCATCCTCGTTCACGGGCTGGGTGTAGAGCAGGGTGCCGCCTGTCGCCGCGGAGTTGAGCGCCACCCACGGGCGCGTGAAATCGAACGGTGCGCCGCTCGATTGCGTCGTCTCCGGGGGCCGGGACATGCGCATGTTGGTGATGCGACCGGTGATCGAGCCGTTCCCGCGGAAGACACCGGCGGGGATGCTGGCTGCGGCCTTCACGAACCCGACGAGCACATGGGGTCCGGGCGGCCCGAACTCGGTGAAGAATTGCGGTTCGTTCGGCTTCACCCACGCGTCGATGCCTGGCTGGCCTTCAATCGTCGTCGTCTGGATCCATTTCTCGCCGCCGGGCGCCCGGACTTTCACCGTGTACTTGCCCATCGGCAGGTTCTCGATCACGGCGTAGCCGTCCGCATCGGTGACGACGAAGCCGTTGCCGAGCTGGGCCACTTCGTACGAGTTGCAGCCGTCCGGATTCGAACAGGCCTGATACGTAGTGCCGATCTTGTTCCCGAACGCGTCAGTCGACTGGGGACCGCCGGAGGCGCCGTAGGTGCCGCCCGCATCGTCGATCGTGACCTGGAAACCTGCCAGACCGGGCTCGGTGCCGCTGATCATCCCGTCGAGGGGCGCGTTGTCCTCGAACACCTGAACGCGGATCCGCGCGGTCGGCAGCGGCAATTTCGCGACGGTCACCGTGGCAGCCCCCTGGCCGGCCTCGATTTCCGCGCCGCTCATGCTGAAGCTGTTCTCCGTCGGGAGAACCGACACGAAGTACCGCTTGGCCGGATTGACCTTCGGCGCCGCCGACTGATCGCCCGACGCGACGATCGGCATGAAGCTCTTGTGGAAACTGACCGCCAGCGCCTTGGGATCCAGGACGCCAGGGTTCACCACATAGGTGAGGTCCTCTTCGAGCGTCCACCGGTAATTGCTGATGGTCGAGCCGTCGTTGCCCTTCACGGTTAGCGTGATGACCTTCGTGAGATCGCCCGCCGGGGCATCCTCGTCGGTCGGATGGACCGTGGCGTTGACCGGCGCCGGCAACGAGGACAGGCCTCCGTCAAACGCCACGAACGTGAAGGCCTCGGGCCCGCTGTACCCGGCAGCCGGTCTGTAAATAACCAATCCGCCGGGAATCGCCTTCCCGCTGCCGGGAATCGCCGTCGTGCCGAGATCGGCGGCAACGAGCGGGGTTTCGATCTTGGTCACCGGATTGATGTAGCTCAACGAGCCACGCGTGCTCTCGGTGGCACCGACGTGATCCGGCAGGGAAGCGAGGAAGTACTTCAGGGCATCCCCATCGGCGTCGGTGGCGCTCAGCGTCACGCTCACGGTGCCGTCCTGGTCGACGCCGACATCCTGCGAACGCGCGACCGGCGCGTCGGGCACGCCCGCCACCGTAATCGTGACCAGCGCGGGCGCGCTCTGGACGCTATCTGCGTTGACCGCCCGATAGGAAAATTCGTCAACCCCGAAGAAGTCGGGCTTCGGCGCGTAGCTGAACGTGCCGTCCGGGCTGAACAACAGCGTGCCCGCGTGAGGAGAAGCCACCAGCACGGCCGACACCGCGTTCGTGTCGTTGGCCAGCACGGAGCCCAGAATGGCGGGCTGGTCTTCGACGCCGCTCACGCTGTCGTTCACCGCCACGGGAGCCCCGGCGTCGGGTGCACCGGCTGCCGCGATTCGCAGCTTTGCCAGCATGCCGGCCGAACCCTGCCCGGGCGCGTTCAGCCCGAGAGTGCGGTCGTACACGCTGTAGACACCGTCAGACGCAGGCCGCCACAACGCGTCGTGAGTCTTTCCGGCGGCCAGCATCAGGGCCGCCTCGTCTTTCGCAAAGGGCAGCTTGTTGCCGTCCTCGGCCACAACCGACAGGGTGCCATTGACGAGCGCCGGCGCGTGCGTACGCAAGCCTGCGTTGAGGATACGAAGGAGCGTCGATTCGCCCGCCGTGCCAGCCGCGATCGCCGCCGTCGATTCGTTGGTGTACGACTCGCCGTTGACGAGGAACATCGACGGCCGGTAGTTGATGGTGCTCGTCGGCCCGCCCGGCTGGCCGTAAATCCCGAGGTCCACCGCCTGGTGCATCGCCGTGTCGATCTCGCTGTACACGAGAACGGCTTCATGCTGATAGGCGACTCCAGGATACGCGGCTCCGCTCGAAGCGTCCTTCGTCATCGCGCCGTACAGACCCATCTGGACCTGCACTGCAGGGTGCGAACCGCTCTGATACAGGAACGTGCCCGGCTTCACGCCGGTGAACGAATAGCTTCCGGCACCCCCGGGCGGTGTTTCCGCGGCCATGGACCTGATGCGGCCGCCCACGGGTGGTGCAGCGCCACCCGACGCCGCCTGACCGGGAATGACGAGCGAGGTCGCCTCCGGCAACAGGTTTCTCACCGTGACGGTCAGGCTCGTGACGCCCGGCGGCACGACGATGCGCGGACCGGGCACCGAGACGGCTTCGGCGCCGTCCACGGTGCCGCTGTCGTTCAGGTCCTCGGCATAGCCCCACATGGGCACCTGGACGACCGTGCCGTTGGGCAACGTGACGGCCTTGGTCACCGGCGCTGCAATGAGGTGGACAACGCTCTGCGCCGCTGCGCCTGAGGCCGCCAGCCCGACAGCGGCGGCGGCGAGCGCAGCGCTCCGCAGGGACCGAGCCCAGAACGAATGATTGGTACGCATCTGATGCATCCTTCGCGACAAAGTTATCGACGGCGTCATGAACAGCACGGGCCTCGAGCTCTACGGAATGGGCGTGCCCGGTGGCTCAACGACGAGCATCGTCATCATGCCGCCCGGGAAAATGTCGTAGTTGGTGATTTCTTTTTCGTTGTGCGAGTGCCACATGTAGGTGTAACCGGCATTCGCGTTCAGGCCGCCGTCACCGGGCGCCTCCAGTCCCACCTGGCCGAGGAACGGACTGCCGCTGTAGAAGGGCCCGTTCTTCAGAGCCAGCTGCTCCGGCAAGATGACCGGGATGGGCTTGAGGTGGTCATCGCACGATTCATTCGTCGTCGGGTCGAGGCGCTCCGGTCCAGAAGCCGTGCAGGAACTTCCGTCTCCGGCCTTGTGCCCGTAGATATCCCACCCGAGCCCCTTGCCGGTCCATCGGAGGATGGCGTCCACCGTCTGGCCGGGCAGCGACGGAATCGTGAACACTTCGTGCGACAAGTCGAACGAACTGTGACCGGGCGCCGCCGCAGCGGTTTCCAGCGGGAACCCATCAACGGCGATGATTCGGGCGTGCTGGCCGTGGTGGTGGAACGGATGCATGTCGTGCCCGCCGCCGACCACGCGCATCAGCACCTTCTCGCCGGGATGCGTGCGCACGAGCGAGCTGTAGGGCTGCGTCGGAAGACGCCCCACGCCGGCCTCGGCCATCGTGTCCGGCGCGTTGCGCCCGTTGATGAACCAGTAGTTCGGAAAGTAGTAGCCGAGGCGGCCAGAATCATCCACGGCCTGGACGCCCTGCTGCTCGACGAGGTCGTGAATCTCCGAGTCCATCTCGCTGAGGAACAGGAGGTATTCCTGGTCGTACTGCGAGCCGGCCGGATTGCCCGACGTCGACGCCGGCGCCGGGTCGTCGTACGCCTGGCCAGGCGTGCCCGGCCGGACAATCATCGCCCCCGCGAGCCCCATCTCGACCTGCAAGTCAGGGCGCGAGGCGCTGTTGTACAGGAAGGTGCCCGCGCGCGACGCCGTGAACGCATAGGTCACGGCCCCGCCCTGCCCGGCCTCCATGGTGATCGGGCCCTGCACACACGGGGACGTCGCACACGTGGCGACCACGCCCGACAACCCGCCCACCGCCAGCGACACACGTTGGTTGAACTGCGCCGGCAGATCATTGACCACGGTGATGGACACGCCTTGCCCTTCGGTCACGATCAGCGTCGGCCCCGGATACTGCGCCCGGCCAGCGCCGGACGTGAACCCCCAGAAGTAGATGCTGCCGCCGTCCGGGGTGGTGATGCGATCGGCCTTGGCGGTCAAGGTGAAGGACGAACCGCTGACGCCCTCCACCCTGGCCAGGGCGTGCCGCGGAGCGAGCAGCCCGGCAAGCACGAGCATCGAGATCTGAAAACGCGCGGTGAAAGTGGTGCGTGACATGTGTCGCTCCAAACCTAGCTAATCGTGATCTCGGTCATCATGCCGCCGAAATCCTCGCCATCGTTGCTCAGGTAATTGAGGTTCGTCGTGTAGAGGAGGTACGTGCCGGGCGCCACACCCGCGGTGTCCAGAATCACGTCGTAGGATTCGCCACCGCCCATGGTGATGGAGTTGGTCGAGTAGGAGAGATCCTTGCCGTCGGGTCCGCGGAGCAGCTTTGCGCTCTGGCCGACGACGCGCATCGGAAGCGCGGAGGCGATGGTGTAGAAGCGCGTGACGGCGAGGTTCGACATCCGCAGCAGCACTTTCTGTCCCGCAGTCGCCACCACCCGGGCATTGAGGGGCTGAGACGGCAGATCCCCGAAACCGGCGTTGGTCCTGCGAACCGAGGCGTCCACCGTGTCCGGATATCCGCGTCCATTGATCAGGGGATACTTGTCGTCCATCGCCGCGAACGGGAGCGGCTGGATGGCGATGTGCTGGTCGTGGAAGTTCGGGTCAATGGAGCCGAGCTGAATGGGAACCTCGACGTCGAAGGCCGTGGAGCCGTCGCCGTCGTTGTAGGCGTACCCCAGCGGCTCAGTCGAAGGCCCCCCCTCACTGCGCGCCGCAACGAGATGGCCCGCGTAGCCCGTGCGGTTCTGCCGCGGGTCGACATAGAGGTTGCCAACCATCCCCATCTGGATGTGCTCGGTAGCCTCGACGTGGCAGTGATACATGTAGGTGCCGGCCAGGCCGTCGACGATCTTGTAGTAGTAGGTGAAGGTCGACCCCATGTTGATGGTGGCGGAGGACTCGGGCACACCGTCGAACACCGACGCCGCCTGGGGGAAGCCGTGGAAGTGGACGGAGTGCGGGTCGAACAGGTCGGGGCGCATGATCATTCCCACGTTGGTGAGGGAGAGGTAGAACTCCTGCCCTTCCTTCAAGTGGATGGTCGGCGCCGGGTAGTTCGCGGCCGCGAGGCCGGCGTTGATCACCTGCGACGGCAGCTTCCCGGTCACGTCAGAGAAGCCAAACGTGTAGAGCGGCTTCCCGTCGGCCATGGTGATGTAGCCGTCACCGGCCGCCAGATGCATGCACTTCACGTTCGGATGCGCCGGGTCAACGACATCCGGGATTCCATCACCGTTGGTGTCGCCCGGGCACTGTGTGTAGATCGACCCGTTCCCTGCCTGCGCGCGCGCGGGCCCGGCGTACGCCAGCACCGCGATCGCCGCCAGCCCGCCAATGACCTTTGCTGCCCTTCGCCGATCCATACGAGCTCCTTCGAAAATCCGAGACAGACTCCGACCGATCCGGCGCCAAGAACGCGAACGGCGACACATTGGGGACGAATCGGACCTGCTTGTAAGGGTTAGCCTTCCAGGCGAAAAATACATCGCTGGAAATTTTCTTGCCGGCGGGAGCCAAGAATCGAGACGGGACTTAAAGGACCTTGACGGTCGTATTGCGCCATGCTAGAGTTCGACTTCCGAGTCTTAAAGAGTCGCCCTGGCGATGACTACGGCATGACAAGTGAGGGTTGCTTGAACCAGACAGACATCTGCGACGGCTGTCCGATCACGAAATGCGAGGCGCTGCCCGAGGCGATAGACGCGGTCGGGTCCTCCAGTGGGCCGGCCGTGGAATGGAGTGACGCACAACTCGTGCGGGCCTGCATCCAGGGCGACCAAACGGCATGGGTAGCGCTAATCCAGCGCTACAAGAGTCTCATCTATTCCTTCCCTCGGCGGTACGGCGCGAAGCCGGCCGATGCGGCCGACGTGTTTCAGTCGGTCTGCGCCGAGTTGTTCGTCTCGCTGCCGAAGCTGCGCGACCACGGGTCGCTGAGGGCTTGGATTTCGAGCGTCTCCGCGCACCAGGCGTATCACTGGAAGCGCGGTCACATGAAGCGCGCCCAACGCGAGGGCGATGACCCAGAGACGGTGATGGACCAACTCGCGGTGCCCCCGTCCAGCGCCGTCGAAGAAGGCGACCGTGACCGGGAAGTCCGTGAAGCGATCGAGGAGATGCCGCCACGCTGCCGCGAATTGGTGCGCCTGCTGTTCTATGAAGATCCCCCGGTGCCGTATCGAACAGTGGCCGAGCGCCTGGGCCTGGCTGCCGGATCAATCGGGTTGACCCGGACGCGCTGCCTGAAGAAGCTGGAAAGCATCATCGAAGAGCGACGCATGTCCGCGTCGGTCGGGAGCCGGCTTTCTCGGCGACAACTTGCGTGAGACAGGTTCCGTCCGGCGGGATTGTGGACTGCGCGCGCGGGCTATAGATCTCCGGCAACCCGCGCGGAGGTGCGGGGCCACGTGCCCCGCTGCGCGCGTCAAGCACGCCGCGGCGCGGTGCCCGGTCGAGCGACATTGAGGGCCAGACCGGGCTCAGATCTGGGAGCGTGACTGGCAGCCGTCAACGGGGAGACTCGCCCCGCTGATCCAGCTCGCGCGCGGGGAGACGAGGAAGGCGACCGCCGCCCCGACTTCCTCCGCGCGTCCGAAACGACCGAAGGGCAGCTCGCGTTTCACGAACTCCGCCATACCGCCCGGATCGTCCTGAACCCGACGGTCCCACGAACCCCCTGGAAATCGAATCGACCCTGGCGCCACACTGTTGACGCGGATGTTGTCCTTCGCAAGCTGCTGCGCCATGGCCTTGGCCAGGCTGATTTCCGCGGCTTTGACCGCGTTGTACGTCATCCTCCCGCCGGATTCCCTGCCCCAGATCGACGCGATCATGACAATGGCGCCGCCGCCGCGGCGGCGCATGTGGGGCACGGCCAGGCGGGACGCGCGAATCGCGGGAAACAGCGTCTGGTCGAGCGCTTCCTGCCACTCCTCGTCGCCCGTGTCGGCGATGCCGCCGCCCCTGCCAAGGCCGACGTTGTTGACGAGGATGTCGAGGCCGCCGAAGGTCTCGACGGTGCGGGCCACAACGAGCTCGACACCCTGCGGCGTGCCCAGATCGGCGGCGACCGCGAGCACGCGGTCGTCGCGGCCGGCGAGGGCACGCAGGCCGGCCGCGGCCTGCTCGAGCCCGGCCTGACCGCGGGCGCAGATCGTCACGCGGCAGCCTTCCGCCAGAAGGGCGGTCGCGGTGGCCAACCCCAGGCCCTTGCTCGATCCGGTCACGAGAGCGACGTGGTCAGTAAGCTGAAGATCCATGTTCCTGCCTCATCGCCCGCCCCGGCCCGTGAGGTCGTTGAGGGTCCAGTCGAATGGCTTGAAGGCGACCTTGAACGCGTTGGTCGCGAGGAAGGTTCGCTCGCTGGGGAGCAGCTTGGGCTCGGCAAACGCGATCGCGGCGCGTTCGACCGGGCTGCGGCTCGAGAACGCGGCCGGTGCGCTGCCCGCATAGGCCGCCGAGAACTCCTTCTCGCGCCAGGAGAACACGGCGCTCACCGTCACGGTGCCACCCGCTCGATCAATCTGGAGACACTCGACCCGGCTCACGCACTCGCCCGCGACTTCGGTGAGCTGCGCCTCGAGTCTGGCCGCCGTGAACATCTCGCTGCGAAGCCGGCCGCCGCCGCGCGCGCCCCGGCCGATCGCGAAGTAGACGCGGGGATCGCGGAAACCAGCGAGAATCGTCTGCTCGATCTGATCCAGCGTCAGGGCACGCCCCGCGACGCGATGCGTGCGCCCCTCGAAGGCGCCGGGAATCTGCCGGATACTCTCGGCCGGGTATTCCGGTGAGCGCCTGGGAATCGGGTAGTGATCGATGACCGTCCGAAGCACGAGGGCGTCGTACGCGTTCAGCCAGAACGCCAGCTGCTCGTCCCTCGACAGGCTGTCGACCGCCGTGGTCGCCAACTGATCCACGTATCGGTCGAGGCGCGCGCGCTCGAGCTTCAGCGCGTGGTAGTACACCTCCCCGCCGCGAACGTAGACATCGAGCACCTGGTCAAAGAGCGGGAGGCGCGAGACATCGGCCTCCTGGGCGCGAGGCGCGGCGATCGTCAGGCACGCCGCGGCCACGCTCAGGGCGAGCGAACCGAATCGTGTCCAGCGGGAAAAGGGCCGCACGGTTCGACTATACCCGATGGCCCGCGAAACACGCGAGGACCGGAGGGCGCGCGGCGACAGCGGTTCCACCGCCATTACGATGAGCGCGTTCGGAGCACAGCGGCGAGCGTCAGACTGCCCGTCGCGTTCGCCGTCGTGCGGAACATGTCGGGAATGGTGTCGACGGCGAGAAGGATGCCGATGCCGTCGATGGGCAGGTTGGCCGCGGCCAGCACCGGCACCATCGCGATGATGCTGCCGCCGGGAATTCCCGGAACCGCAAACGTCGCCAGCATCGTCGCGAACACAACGGACGCCAGCTGCGACGGCGAGAGCACGACACCGTACAGCCTCGCGAGAAACAGCACACCCACGGGTTGCGCCACGGCGGCACCGACGCGGAAGACCGAAGCCGCCAGCGGCAGCACGAAACCTGAGAGCACCGGGGGCATCCCCGCGCGCTCCGCGCTCTCGACCATCGCCGGCAGCGCCGTCAGCGACGAGCGCGACGCGAACGCCACGGCCTGCGCCGGTGCGCACAGGGCGGAGAACGCGGCCACCGACATGCCGCCGACGACGATCCCGAGGGGGTACAGCACGAGCAGGCCGAGCAGCAGGGTGAGCACGACCACCAGGGCGAGGTACGCGGCGACGGCGCCAGCGGCCGCGAGGCCGAGTTTCGACGCCAGCGGCATCGCCAGCGCGAAGACGCCCAGCGGCGCGAACTGAAGGATGCCGGCGACGAGTCCCTGCATGGCATCCGCCACGCCTCTGGCGACGCGCAGGGTCGCATCGCGCCCTGCTTCGGGAACCCGCGCGAGGGCCACGCCGAACACGACCGAGAACAGAATGACCGGCAGCATCGCGCCGTCCACCGCGGCCTTGAAGATATTCTGCGGTGCGAGGTCGATGAACCACTGCGCAACGCCGGGCGCGGCGGGCGGAACGGCGCTCGCCGGCGTCGGACCGCCGAGCGCGATGGCCGCAGCCTGGTCGATCCGCACGCGCGCGAGCACCGGTTGAGCCACGAGGACGGTTCCCGCGGCCACGAGCACGACGAGGAGGACGGCGACGCCGGCCGCGCGAATGCCGGTCCGGCCGAGCGCGCCTGACGCCGCCATCGACCCGACGCTCGCCACGAGCATCGAGGCCACCAGCGGCATCACGGTCATGCGGATGAGGTTGATGAAGATCGTGCCGACGGGCGCCGCGAGGGCCAGGGCCGCGGAGGCGCCTGGCGCTGACGAACCCGACAGCGCCAGGCCGAACGCAAATCCGGCGATGAGGCCCAGGAGGACGCGCGTGGTCAGGGACATGGAACGTCGCACGTCGGACTCTCCCCGCCCCTCCGCCACCTGGCGGAAGGCCTGTCGCGCGGGTGCTTCAGCGCCCGCGCG
>Ga0194060_10000708_pt1 | contig 24206 bp, 14 predicted proteins | sample SepL225m_MetaG_FD_163427 | JGI IMG/M metagenome (GOLD analysis project Ga0194060, IMG submission 163427) | Anoxic zone freshwater microbial communities from boreal shield lake in IISD Experimental Lakes Area, Ontario, Canada - Sep2016-L222-5m | ecosystem: Environmental > Aquatic > Freshwater >... | reverse complement strand
CATATAATCCATCTGACAAAGACGAACTGGTCGTTTCATTTTATAAAGGGACAAAAGAATTAGCGGATAAGGCAATAAGAACAGCCGCAAAGAAATTTGAAGAATGGAAACTTGTTCCGGCAGAAACAAGAGCGGGTATTTTATTAAAAGCCGCCGAAATATCACGCAGAAGAAGATTTGAAATCAATGCCTGGATGATTACCGAAGCAGGGAAGAATTTCGCCGAGGCAGACGCTGATACAGCAGAAGCAATAGATTTTCTTGATTTCTACGGACGCGAGATGCTCCGTTATGCGGAAAAACAGCCGGTTACTCCTGTAAAGGGAGAGAAAAATGAATTAGTTTATATTCCGCTTGGCGCAGGTGTGATAATTCCGCCATGGAATTTTCCGTTTGCCATACTGGCCGGTATGTCATCGGCAGCAATAGTAACAGGCAACACGGTAGTCCTGAAGCCTTCAAGTGATACTCCGATGATGGGCAGACTTTATTATGAGATTATGGAAGAAGCAGGACTGCCGGCAGGTGTACTTAACTTTATGCCCGGCGCAGGCGGAGAGGTCGGTGATACGCTCATTAGTCATCCGCTTACGCGCTTTATTTCCTTTACCGGCTCGATGGAGGTCGGTATTCATATAAATAAGCTGGCAGCGGAAGTACAGCCCGGTCAAAAATGGCTGAAGAGAGTTGTGGCTGAAATGGGCGGGAAGGATTCTATTATTGTGGACAGCGAAGCAAATATCGAAGAAGCTACAAAAGGTGTTGTGGCTTCTGCATTCGGATTCCAGGGACAAAAATGTTCGGCATGTTCAAGAGCAATTATCGACCAGAAAGTTTATAAGGAATTCCTCGTTAAGTTAAAAGAAGAAACAGAAAAGTTTGAGGTTGGTCCGGCAAAGGATAATTTTGCATCCGGCCCGGTGATTAATGCTTCGGCAGAGAATAGTATCCTTTCTTACATCGAAACCGGCAGGAATGAAGGTAAGCTCTTAACAGGCGGAGAAAAGGCAGAGGGCAATGGATATTATATAAAGCCTACGGTTTTCTATGATATTAAACCTGAGGCAAGACTATCGCAGGAAGAAATTTTCGGACCGGTACTGGCAGTAATTAAGTCAGAGGATTTCGATCATGCCTTAACAATAGCCAATAACACAATCTACGGACTGACAGGCGCAGTATATACAAATAACCGGGAAAAGCTTGAAAAAGCGAAGGAGCAGTTCTTCGCCGGCAACCTTTATCTTAACAGAAAATGTACGGGGGCGATGGTAGGCGCGCATCCATTCGGCGGGTTCAATATGTCAGGCACAGATTCAAAAGCCGGCGGAAGGGATTACCTGCTACTGTTCATGCAGGCTAAGCTTATAAGCGAGAAGGCAGATTAAAAAAGATTATGATTATGAAAATATCATATCTTATTCTATATGTATTTCATTTATCTTCAGGGGAGCTTCAGATTCAGGCTGCCTGAATTTATCAACTAAAAATCTTAAAGGAAAAAGTAAATGAAGATTCACGAATATCAGGGGAAAGAAATTCTAAGGAAATACAATGTCCCTGTTCCAGATGGAAAGGTAGCTTTCTCCCCGGAAGAAGCTGTTGAGGTAGCTAAGCAGACCGGTGGTGAAGTCTGGGTTGTAAAGGCTCAAATCCATGCCGGAGGCAGGGGCAAAGGGGGCGGGGTGAAGATTGCAAAAAGTCTGCATGAGGTATGGGAGCTTTCGAACCAGATATTAGGCATGAAACTCGTTACTCATCAGACCGGGCCGGAAGGCAGAATTGTTAAACGATTATTAATCGAGCAGGGCGTAAATATTGAAAAAGAGCTTTACGTTGGCATTACGCTGGACCGCGCGCAGTCGAAGAATGTTGTTATGGTTTCGACAGAAGGCGGTATGGAAATCGAAAAAGTAGCGGCTGAATCTCCTGAGAAAATCATAAAGGAAGCAGTTGACCCTGAAGTCGGGTTGCAACCATATCAGGCACGCAAACTGGCCTTTGCCCTCGGACTTGAAGGCGTTCAGCATAAGAATGCCGTTAAATTCCTGACAGCCCTCTATAAAGCTTATGATGCTACTGATGCTTCGCTTGCCGAGATTAATCCGCTGGTCATTACGAAAGAAGGGGATGTAATAGCCCTCGATGCAAAAATGAACTTTGACGATAATGCTCTTTTTCGCCATGCTGATATCGCTGAATACCGCGATGCGGATGAAGAAGACCCATTGGAAATTGAAGCCTCAAAGTATAATCTTAATTACATCAAGCTTGACGGTAATGTCGGCTGTATGGTTAACGGTGCAGGACTGGCAATGGGTACAATGGATATTATTAAGCTTGCCGGCGGTGAACCTGCCAACTTCCTGGATGTAGGCGGTACTGCAAATAAAGAGACAGTGGCTAACGGCTTTAAGATAATTCTTTCCGACCCGAATGTTAAAGCTATACTTATTAATATTTTCGGTGGCATTGTAAGATGCGACCGCGTAGCTCAGGGAGTTATTGACGCAGTTAAGGAAGTAAAAGTTGAGATACCGATAGTTGTCCGCCTTGAAGGGACTAACGCTAAAGAAGCCAGGCTCCTTTTAAACGAATCAGGACTTAACTTTGAAGTGGCAAACAGCCTGAAAGAAGCAGCCGATAAGGTTACTGCAACGCTGAAGTAGTATATAATCCCGGTAGTTCAGCAGGCTGATTAATTCATGTTTTTTTTAGTTTTATTTCCCTGTTTTAGCAGGGTTGCTTAGTAGCGTGAAGAATTATATAAAGATCAGGTCAGAAATACTTTCAATGAACTTTATACTTATTGCTTCCATTTGAAAAGAATAATTATAAGAACCAATTTGATTTTCTATATTCAATCAGATATAGATTTTCGCTAAAAATAATATGGAGTAAAGATGGATTATTCCGTGAACGATGAAGATTTTTTTGATGATAAAGATTTAAAGAAACGGATTGAGCAATGCAGGAAAGCTGTTGCTGACGGGCTGGCTTTTACCTGTTCTGAAAATATTGAGGAAGTAATCCGCATCTGCCTGGAATATGACTATATTGAGGACGGACTGTTTCTGACTGAAGCAATGCTCGATATTTCCCCATATAACGGAGAATTCTGGCAGATGAAAGGTTCATTCCTTAACAGTATGTTGGATTTCAGGGAAGCTCATAGATGTTTCGAGAAATCATTGTCGCTTAATCCCAATGATATTGAATCTCTTATAAATAAAGCTCTTGCTGAAGAGAACCTCGGCTTAATTAAGCAGGCAAGAAAAACATTATTTTACGTGCTAAGTCTTTCTTCTGATAATGAAGAAGCTTATTTCGGTCTCGGAATTCTGTATCTAAAGGAAGAAGATTTTCAAACCGCTATCAGCTTCTTTAAGAAAGCCATAGAAATTGATGCAGCTTACAGCGAAGTTTATTACGAACTTGGCTATTGCTATGAGAGTGTGGATGATTTCGAGAATGCGCTAAAGACATACGACAGCTACCTTGAACTTGAGCCCTATCATGCAGGCGGCTGGTATAACCGTGGAATTATATTTACCCACATGAGCAAATTCGAGGATGCAATTGACAGCTTCGACCTTGCGCTTGCCATCAGGGATGATTTCTCGAATGCCTGGTTTAACAAAGGTATCGCTCTTGCTAATATTGGAAAGCTTGATGACGCTCTTGCAACATTTAAGCAGGCCGCTGAACTTGACCGCTTCGATGAGGATATTTATTTCAACCTCGGACAACTTTATGAGGAAATGGAAGATCTATCCAACGCAATTAACTATTATACTGAAGCTATTTCCCTATATAATGAATATTTTGATGCAATACTTTCCAGAGGCTGCTGCTTCGGGAATCGGGGAGATTATCTGCCGGCTCTGAATGATTTTATTAAAGCCGTAGCATTGAACAATACCTCAGTTGATGCCTGGACAGCAAAGGCAGATATGGAATACCAGACAGATAACTACACCGATGCAATTGAAAGCTATAAAAAAGTACTGACGCTTGAGGCTGACAATTATGGTGTCTGGAATAAGCTTGCTGAGACATATCTCGAACAGGGCAACTGGACTGAGGGTATGTCAGCATATAACGAGTGTATTAAGCTTAATCCGAAGGATGCAAATTCATATTATGGTAAAGCTAAAGTAAATCTTTTATTAAGCAGGACACAGGAAGCTGTCGAATGCCTGAGAAATGCATTTACTCTGGACCCTGCCATGAAGAATGAATTTGCCAAAGAGTATCCGGATATGAAATCATCAAAACTTATAAATAAATTACTGGACGAGAATTAATTTTGCGCAAATACTAAAATCTTATGACAAGTTACAATAAACTCACCCTTGATACACGTATAATCGGCATAATCGGACATCCGATCAAACACAGCTATTCACCGCTCATGCATAATATCTCATTTGAGTTATTAAAACTCAATTATGTATATCTCCCGTTCGATGTCCCTATAAATATGCTCAAGACAGCGATAAATGGGATGATTGCACTCGGCATCAAAGGTTTTAATGTAACTCTGCCTCATAAAGAGGATATAATAAATTATTTGCAAAATGTTTCGGAAGAAGCGAGCATTATTGGAGCAGTAAATACAATTGTGAATGAAAACGGTATTTTAAGCGGTTATAATACTGATGCTTACGGTGTTTATGAAACACTTCGCCCCTATAAAGATGAGATATCCGGCTCACAGGTAACTATATTTGGTTCAGGCGGTGGTGCGAGAAGTGCAATATATACTGTTATACGTAACTTTAAACCTGAAAAGATTTATATCATTAACCGTACGGAACAGAGGGGTGAATCGCTAAAAGACTACTTCTCGACAAAGATGCACTTCTCGAATATTCAGTCAAACGAACTTATTCCCCCTGATATGATTGAGATTCTTCGCGATTCAAAACTTATTATTAATACAACTTCTGTGGGTATGCACCCAAACGAGGATGATTCGGTTACGGAGATCGGGGATTCATTCATGAATGGGCAGATAGTCTTTGATTTTATTTATAATCCGGTTAAGACTAAGCTTCTTCAGCTAGCCGAGTCGCAGGGAGCTGTAACTCTTGATGGTCTTAAAATGCTGGTTCACCAGGGTGCAAAGGCTTTTGAACTTTGGACAGGGATGGAAATGCCGGTAAAAAAGGTTCACAAGGCTATGAAGCTTTATATCGATAGTAAATAAAGACAAATCTGATTATGATTAAGCTATTTAATAAGAGATTAAGTCATCTGCATCAGATAAATCACAGTTCTGAATATTTTATGATTCCAACCGGACAACTCCTGATTTCGCCTGAAATAATAATGCCCCAAAATGAATGATTACAGCCACAAACAAACCTATTATCATCGGCTCTAATTCATTTATAACCGGAACAGATGAAAACCGGTCTCTTACCAACATCCAGCAGAGACTTACTGAAAAAGCCAGTACAACTTCAATAAGCGCCATTAAAGCAGATATTTTAAGCTTCGGATAATATGATGAAACAACAGGTAAAATCAGTCCGGGGATACATACCGTTCCAACAGCATACCATAAATCTATAACCGATGGAATAAGACTGACAAGCGTTATTGAAATTACAGCTGTTATTATTATTCCCAGATAAGCAAAAGGCTTTAATTTCCTTTCATCTTTATCTTTAGAAAATCTAAAAAGCAAATCCTTACTGATTGTCGTAGCACTTAAAAAAAAGAAACTGTTGGATGTGGACATAATTGTGGCAAACATAGCAGCATAAAAAAGTCCTTTCAGACCGGAACCAAGAAGTTTTTCAGCAAGCATCGGATAAGATAATACGGGATTTGCAAGTCCGGGCAGCGCGGCTCTTGAATAAAGCCCGACTCCGGTAGTTAAAAAATCAAAAAAAGCCCAGAGAACTACCGATATTATAATGCCGGTTCTCGCCGTGTTGCCATCCTTGGCAGCATAGCATCGCTGATGAAATCCCGGGTCAGTAAACGTCCAGAGCGCAATCAGAAACCAGACAGCTATATATGTATATGAAACTCCCCCCGTAAGACTAAGATGTGCTGGCGGAAGATTCTGTTTCAGATAACTAACCGGTCCAAGCGCCATATATGCAACAATAAGCGTAACAATAAACCCGGCAAACATAATAAAAAATTCAAAGGCATCGGTAAAGACGTAAGATTTATAACCGCCTTTGAACAAATATACAGCCGAAAGAAACGCAGCAAGCAGAAGTCCATAAAAAAGCTTTATGTGGAAAATAAGCGCCAGAAGACTGCCTGTCATCAGCAGGTACGGAGCCGGAGACACGAGTACGAACAGAAGTATAGCACTTACAAACGATACTTTCGAACCATAGACCTCCTCAAGCTTATCGGGAATTGTAATAAGTGAAGCTTCACGGATTTTTTTGGAAAAGAAAACAGCAAAAATCAGTGCGAAAATATAATAAGGAAGTCCCTGCGTAAACCAGCTGAGCAGACCGTAACGATAGGTAAACTCGCCCACACCCAGGATACCGCCATACCAGGTAGCGACATTAGTCAGGACAAATAAAAACAGCCCGACTTTTCTGTCGGAAAGGAAAAAGCCTTCAACCGTTGCTGTGTCTTTTTTGCCGGGAATAAATCCGACAAAAAGCACAATAAAGAAAAAACCGAGTATTATGAATATATCCGGACCGGAAAGAGATATCTGAGGCATTATTTATCTGTTTTTATATTTAACATCGTTATATATCATCATTTAAAAGTTTCTGTTAAACAAGAAAGAACTTAAATCTCTCTTTGGATGGCATGAAAAAGCTGTGTGTTTGCAATTGACCATCCCAATGTACCAAAACACGTAATTTGAACCAAACGAAGCATTAGACATTAAGGAAATGCTCCGTTTGGTCCCCACGGAGCATTAGACATATAACAAATGCTCCGTGAGCGTCAAACGGAGCATTAGACATTGAGGAAATGCTCCGTTTGGTCCTCACGGAGCGTTAGACATATAACAAATGCTCCGTGGGGACCTCATGGAGCATTATTTAAATAGATAATGGTCGATTTGGCGTAAAACAGGCAAATCCACAAAATATACTATCCCGGCAATCGTTATTAATTGAATTCTCTATCTCGCGTTAACCGGTTTGACCGTGTTGCCACATGGTATGAAATATTATATCAGGAATAATTCAAAAGGTTAATTTATTTCGATAGCGAACATAGTTTTCCGGCTGAGTTTAATAATTGTTTTTAATTCTCTTATAACAAAAATCTTCCCCCCTTTAATATTAAGTTTTACAATATCGCTGGTTGCCTGATTGCTCGTACTTTCTTTCAGGGTAAACTGAATTGCTTCATTCCAGATTTTATACTTCAGGCCTTCGGAAGTAATCTTTGTTTTGCTGTCAAAGCCATATAGTGATACCATCTCGCCAGGGACTGTTGCGAATTCTGTTTTGCCCTTATGAATTGTAAGAAAAGATTTCTCAGCTGCGACACAAATATCAATAAAATCGGAATATCGTTTTGCAATGGCAAGATTGCCAAAGGAGTGGTCAAGCCTGTCGCCGATAACACCAAGAAGCGCACAGGCTTTGCATTTCCTTTTAATCAGAAATTTAAGGCACTTCTCAACATCTGTGTCGTCCTGACCTTTCATCCTGATTATTTCTGATTTATCCGAGAAATACTCAAGATTCTCTTTGGAAATTGAATCGAGGTCGCCAATAATTAAATCAGGCAGCACATTAATCCTGCGTGCGCTGTTAGCTCCGCCATCAGCGCAGATAACCCGCGTAAAACCCTGCCTAAAGAAATAGTTAACAATCCCTTTGCCAGGAGTCCTGCCGTTCGCGATAATAATTGAATTGGTCATGGATTCTTCTTAGCGATGCCGATGCCCGCTGAAAATTTAACATATACTCATGAATGTATGGAATAAAACATATATCATTCATGCGTAATTTCACAGGATTAAAAATTTACTATTATAACCCGAGCTGAATTCCAACTGTAAAACTTCTTTCAGCCGCAGGAAAAAACCCGCCGCCGACTGCGTATGCAGCATATAAATTATTAAAAATATTAGCGGACTGAGCAAATATTCTTAGGGAGTTTAACTGAATAAAGTCTTTTAATTCATAGCTAAGAAAAGCATCGGCTGTAAAATACGCATCAACGAGGTTGTCGCTGTAATCAATGAAGCCCGGATATTTTGTAAGATAAGCGACAATATTTTTATCAAGATTATCCGAATAAAATCTGCCGACAAATTTTCCGTTAAGACTTGCAAGCAGTCCCCCCTCGTTGTATTTAAATGAAGCATTAAACATTGTGTTGGGGAAGCCGGAAATGCTGTTGCCGCTTAGGTCAATTGCAGTAACCGCCGGTTGATTTGTAATCGCATCTTTATATTCAATATACTTTAGTCCATTATTAATATAGTTTTTACTTAGTGTTCCATTTAGGGCAATATCAAATTCATTTGTAATGTGAAAGAGGCAGCTCAATTCAATTCCGTAATGAATGGTCTTATCTGCGTTGCCGGTCATAGGCTGTCCGAAGCGGTCAATCTGCCCATTTTTAACAATCTCATTCTGAAAAATCATATAAAACAGATTCAGGCTTACAGAATATTTCTCATTAAGTAAAGAAGCGCCGGCTTCAATATCATTCATAAACTCAGGTTTAACGAGCGGTTTGGAAAAATCAAAACTACCATCGGATTTTTTTTCAAACTGAGGTTCAGAACCGCCACCTGATTCGGCTGCGTCATAATAATTTGTAAGCCGCGGTTCTTTGCCCACTCTGGCAAACGAAAGGAATATATTCTGTTCCGGAGTAATTTTATAATTAATACCGACCCGCGGGTTGAAAAAAATATTCCCGACTGAAAAATCTGTCCCCGCATATTTTTCATTATTAAGCAGATAACGGTTATAAGACAACTGAGCTTCGGCAAGAAGGTTAAATTTTTCATCGAAAGAATAATTCTCATGCAGATAAGCATTGATAATATCTTTACCGCCATTGTATTGATAATACCTGTAATCCTTATCGAGTCCCGCCGGCAAATTTTCTGCAAAGCTAATGCCTCCCCAGTGCTGTGAGCGATGAATCCTTAGTTCAGCGCCAGCTATAAATTCGCCATTATCATGCTTAATACTAACGCGCGGAATCCAGCCGTATTGTTTGTTATCAACCTGTGCACGCACAAGCGCATTACCGGGATTAACAGCCGGGTTAAAACCATTTTCACTAGTTAATCTGAAGTAACTTGAATCTGCCCAGGAAGCGTCATAGTCAAAAAAACCGCTACCTGTAACCATAAACAGCGCAGAGTTAAATGAAATATTATTACTGATATTCCATTCATTCAATAGTTCAAAATGGGGCTGAGAGAAATTTTCAATTTCCGACACTCTCCTTTCAATGGAATAACTGATATTATTTCCTGAAGCCTCCCAGTAAGAATAGTTCTTCTTTCTTAAATCATTATCCTTAATTGCAAACTTTGGAAGTCCGTTATAAGCAAGCCCATCGGAAACCGGACCGCCATAGAAATTAATCTGCGTAGTAAAATCTTTATCGTATCGTACAGCGGATATATGATAAGCATTAAAATCCGACCATGACTTATCCCTGTACCCGTCGCTTAATATTTTAGAAAGCTTAGCGTAGATGGAATACTTATTATCGATAAGCCCGCTTGAAAAACTCGCGCTGTATTTACGGGTGTTATAACTCCCGACTGAAGACTGGATATCAAATTTAGGTTTATCGCTAAACGATGAAGTAATAATATTTATCGAGCCACCTACTGATGGATAACCTATGATACCTGAACCGGCACCGCGCTGCACTTGTATGAGTTCTGTACTTCCTAAAATATCCGGGAAATCGAGCCAGTAGATATTCTGATCCTCGGGGTCATTCTGTGGAATACCGTTGATTGAGACTGAAATTCTTCTCTGATCAAAACCCCTGATACTCAGATAATTATAACCAACACCATTGCCGTTCTCGGAATAAAATGTAGTCGATGGCAAACCACTTAAATATTCAGGAATATCCTGACTGATATAATTAGCCTGGATTTCTTTTCTGGTAACTTTGGAAAAAGCAACAGGAGTAATTCCCTCTTTAGCGACTGAACCGGAAACAAGCACAGTCTGAGAAGAAATTATCTTTGGTTCAAGTTTTATTATTGCCGGAGTCTGCCCGTCTAGATCAGTAGCTTTGACGCGTTTTGAATGATAGCCTACAAATGTAATAAGCAGGAACTGGTCTTTATCTATTCCTGATAAAATAAAAGAACCATTATTATTAGTAGTTGCGCCTGTTGAAGTTCCTTCTAATAATATATTAGCTTTTGAGAGCGGCATAGATGACTCGGAATCAACTATACTGCCTTTTAGTTGGACAGTCTGAGCGGAAGCAACAGTAAAGATTGAGAAATAAAGAATAATTAAATATTTCATTGGGTACTCCATAAAATAAAAAAAGCCGTCTTTTCTTGAAAAACGGCTTTGAATATTTAATTACTCTTTGACCATTTCCCTACGCTGGCATTATCCAGATCAGGTTTAAGGGTATAATCTCAGTTGCTACAATGTAGTAACACCCCTAACGGCGGCTTTTAATTAGTAAAGTTTATTAATTAAAAGATATATGATACAACAAATACCAAGAACAGATTTTATTCATCTCCAAGCTTTAAGGTCTGACCTACAGTAACCTTATTGCCTTTAATATTATTCATTTTCTTTAATTCATCAACATCGATATCATTACTCTGAGCTATAGCAAAAAGTGAGTCACCTTTTTTAACTTTATAAGTAGCAACATTTCTGTTTTTGGCTGACTTTGAAGCAAGTTCTTTCCTGTCCGGAACAACTTCGTTATCGCTGACATTAAGTTTTTGTCCAACCTTTACCGTACTGCCGGATATATTACTCATTTTCCGTATTTCAGAAGCTCTTATACCATACTCTTCAGCAATACTGCCTAATGTCTCACCTGATTTAACAACATGAACATTTTCTTTTGATGATTTGCTTAAAGAATTTTTAGAAGCCTTTAAAGATTTAGTTTCAGATGCTGTTGAAGACTGTTCATCAACATCAGAATATATCTTAAGGCTCTTACCAGCCTGAATTTTGTTGCTGTTAAGTTTATTCCACTTTTTTACATCAGCTATGGAAACATTATACTTGTCAGCAATTGAGCCGATTGTTTCACCTGTTTTAACAGTATGATGATTTAGATTACCATCCTGTTTGGCAAGATTATCGCCTAAAGCACCGGATGTTTCATTGCCGTATATCTTAAGGTTTTTACCAACTGCAATATTATTATCAGTAAGATTATTCCATTTCATTAACTGGTCTAATGAAACGTTAAAGCGGTCGGCCAGTTCGCCAATTGTATCACCACGTTTAACTTTGTATCTGGTTAAACCACTTCTTTTATAGTTAGTTTTAACATTAGAAGCAATATAACGTGTATTTTCAACGCTCTGAACCTTAATCCTGCTTCCAATATGAAGCTTGGTACCATGAATATTATTCCACATTTTAAGCTGTGCAATCGAAACTTTGTATTTAGCAGCCAAAGATCTAAGAGTCTCGTCTTTTCTAACCTTGTGATTAAGCCATGAAATACTTGGGTTAATTGAAGCTGATTTAACAGAATGCTTTTCACTTGTCGACTGGTTATCAAGACTGGCATAATAGTCTTTTTTATCTTTCGGCACATAAATATTAAGCGTCTGCCCAATCCGGATTCTTTCTGTATATGAAATATTATTCCAGTTACGTAAGTCAGATGACCGTATTTCGAACAGACCGGCAATACCTGTAATATTATCATTCTTCTTAACTCTGTATTGAACAAGAGCCTTCTCATCAGGAATGATTACAACATCGCTCTTTTCAGTTGAATCAATCGAAGCTATATCTGCAGAATTCTGTTCTTCATCACTATTGGCAACAGCTTCTTCAGTACTGACTTCTTCAGTTGAAACATTCTTTGTGTTTGACTGAACTAAATATGGAGCTTCTGTACTTTTACTATTATTTGACTTATCGTCAGCGGGTGTAATATCAGTATTAAATGCAATATCAGCAGGATTAAAACCAGCAACAGGAATCTTTAAGGCAATGCCTCTGGCTAAATGAGATCTATTCGAAAGACCATTAATCTTAGCAAGCTCAACTGGCGAAATACCATATTTTTTAGCGACTCTAGGAAGAGTTTCTCCCTTCTTTACGTAATGAAGAGAAAACTGTACCTTTGCTTCATCCGGTACCTTTACAATATTAGATGCAAACAAAGCCCTTGAGCCTTTAGGCAGTTTTAACTGATATCCACCTTCAGAATTTTCCGGCGTGCAGTTCTGAGTAAGTTCAGGATTTAACTCCTGCAAAGTTTCGACAGATACTCTGGCGCAACTTGCAAGTATTTTAAGATCAATCAGGTCTTTAACCGGATAAGTCTCAAACTCCAGTGGCTTCTGGAATAATACTTTCTCAAAACCAAACTTAGCAGGATTCGATGCTATAACAGAGACAGCAATAAACTGTGGCACATAATCTCTTGTTTCCGTTGGAATGTTATTCCTGATATCCCAGAAAGTATGCCCGCCAGTTCTGTCAAGCACTCTTTTTATCTTACCTTCACCGCAGTTATAAGCCGCCATTGCAAGATACCAGTCACCAAACATTCCATAAAGCGTCTTAAGATACTTAGCAGCAGCACGCGTTGCCTTTTCAGGGTTACGTCTTTCATCAAAATAAACACCTGAGTTCAAACCATACATATTTCCTGTAGTAGCCATAAACTGCCAGAGTCCAACCGCCTTAGCAGTAGAACGTGCAGTTGGATTTAATCCACTTTCAACCATACTTAAAAAAATAAGCTGGGAAGGAACTTTTTCTTCTTCAAATATCTTAGCCATCATAGGGAAATACTTTCCCGTACGGGGTAGCCATCTTTCCATCAGATATCTAAATTTCCCTTTGCTATAAATATCTATGTAACTCTCTACATAAGAATTTATCTCCAAGGGAAAGTCAGAAACAATAACAACCCGTTTTGGTTTTGATAATTTCATCTCACCATTGTTTCTTATCTCCGGCAGACTCTTCTTCATCCATTCTTCCAACGCTGCAAAAGAAACACCTTCCGGCACTTCGACCAAACCATCAACAAACTTCTGATAATCTTCTGAAATTGACTTCTCCAGCTGTGTAAAAGCTTCATTTTCTTCAATTTCAGGATAATAACTTAGATTATTAACTATTCTGAGAGCTGTTTCATAGTAGTTGACAGCCTCAGAAGGACTATTAATTTCCTGCTTTGCAAGCGCGTTAACATAATTCTGACGTGCTTCTTCAAGTAATTCATTTACTATAACTGCAGGTTTTACTTTTGGCTTTGAAACGGCAGTAACTGTTTTTTCAACGTTGCTGACATTAGCAATACCACAGGACATAACCGAGCAAGACAAAGATATCATCATTCCATATAACACCGTTCTTTTCATTTATACTCCATATCTGTTGAATTTGATATTCAATTTAATTTCAATTCCCATAATTGTCAAGTTAAATATTATCAGCTTCTTTTGTAAAGATATTTAGTATGTCATCATATACCTAATTTATAAATGGATTATCCTTCTTTTCATGACCAATAGTGCTGTTACTCCCGTGTCCGGCATAAATAACAGTTTCATCAGGCAGAAAAAAAAGCTTCTTCACGATTGAATTAATAAGGGTATCATAATCGCCACCCCAAAGGTCAGTCCTGCCAATGCCTTCATTAAAAAGTACATCTCCGGTAATACAAAAACCGCTCTGCCTAAAATAAAGACAGTACCCTCCGGGTGAATGACCGGGAGTAAAAATCGGCTCTATCTCCTGTCCGGCAAATTTCAGATTCTCACCTTCCTTCAGAAAACTATCCGGCAATGGCGACTTTTTCATTTCAATGCCAAATCTTTCTGCCTGATGAGTCATAAGTTCAAGCAAAAACAAATCCTCTTCACCGGCAAGGAATTTCGGGTTGCAGGTTTCCTTAATAAACGCATTCCCAAGTATATGGTCGATATGACAATGGGTATTTAAGAGATAAATAAGCTTAAGACTATTTGAAGAGATAAACAAGGAGATTTCATTTCCCTCCTGATCATCGCGGCAACCAGGATCAATTATCAAAGCTTCGCGGGTGATATCGTCCCAGACCAGATATGTATTTTCAGAAAATACATTAAAAATAAATGTTTCTATTTTCAGCATACGGACTAAGTAACCCTTATTTATATGTGAGGAATGGCGCACTACACTGCACCTGAAATATTCCAAAACTAAGTTTTTCAAATTCTCTAAAAATATATCCGGCTCCCGGAGAAGCTTATTTATCTCCCGAACAACCGCCTGATGCCCAAAAAGCCTTGTTTAACTTTCCTGAGTTCCGCATTGTATCTTCATCAGACATTAAAAATTTCCCCCGGATTAACTTCTTTCCGCCAAGATACTTATTGCTTAAAATTCTTTTTCAGTCTCTTAAACGAATTATCGATATAGTTTTTATAATTTGTCTTTGTCTCTTCAAGCGAATCTCCGCCGAATTTCTCAAGCATGAACCTGGCAACAGTCCAGGCCGCCATTGACTCGGCAATTACGGCACAGGCAGGCACAGCACAGAAATCGCTGCGCTCACGCCTCGAAATTATTTTATCCATCGTCTTTAAGTCAATACTCTCTATCGGACTCATGAGAGTGGCTATCGGCTTCATAGCCACTCTCATGATTATCGGCAACCCGGTTGAGATGCCGCCTTCAATACCACCCGCACGGTTGGTCTTTCTTGAGATTGTACCATCACTCATAATAATTTCATCATGGGACTCTGAACCAAATATTTCAGCACTTAGGAATCCCGTACCAATTTCTACGGCTTTCACTGCATTAACAGACATAATTGAAGCTGCAAGTTCAGCATTTAGTTTCCTGTCATAATGAACAAAACTTCCAAGACCTTCAGGTACTCCCGAAACTATAATAAAAAAAGTACCGCCTAATGTATCACCTTTCTTCTTTGCAGTTTTTATTTTTCTTATAATCTTTTCTTCCTGCTCCTTATCCATAACTCTAACCTCGCTTTTATCAGCTTCCTCCGCAAGACTCCAGGCCGAAAAGTTTTTATCCATATCATTATTAAACAATCTCTCCGCAAAATTCTTCTTCGAACGGATACCGCCAATACTTTCGACATAACTGCCAACGGTTATCCCAAACTCCTCAAGAAACCGCCTGGCAATTGTACATGCTGCCACACGCGCCGCCGTCTCACGGGCACTCGAACGGTCAATTGAATTTCTAATATCATCAAAATTATATTTCGAAACTCCAACAAGATCAGCATGACCCGGCCTTGGAACTGTTATCCTGTCAACCTGTCCAAAGCTTTTGCCCGGAGTCATTATTTCAGTCCAGTTTTCCCAATCTGCATTCCTGATGAGCAATGAAACCGGCGAACCTAAAGTTTTCTCAAATCTGACGCCTGATAAAATTTCCGCCTGATCAGTTTCAATTTTCATCCTCAGCCCGCGCCCGTAGCCCATCTGACGACGCTTAAGATGGCTGTTTATATATTCAGTTGTAACCGGTATATTTGATGGGAATCCTTCAATTAATGCTGTCAATGCTTTGCCATGTGATTCACCCGCAGTAAGAAACCTGATCATTTATTGCTCTTGGATTGTTTAATATAGTTGCAAATATAAAAAAAAGCGCCTTAATTATGACGCTTTTTTTTGCTGAAATTTATTTTAAGCCTGATACCCGGCTTATTCTGGTATTTCAAGACCAACAAACCGCGCATTACCCTGACCATCAACGAGTTTAAGCAAAACAGCACCGCCTTTTTTATTCTTCATAATCTTATCGAAATCATCAACTGAACTGATAGATTTCCTGTCAGCCTGTGTTATAATAAGACCACTTCTGAGTCCCTGATCATAAGCACGGCTTAACGTCTTAACATCGGCAATATATATCCCTGACTCTACATTGAATTTTTCTTTTTCCTCATCACTCAGATTTTTGACTGTCATTCCAACATTATCAAATGTCAGCGAACTGCCAAAACCCTTCTTACTTCTGCCACTTTCATCTTTTGCATCCGAAACTGGTTCAACCGCTGCACTTACATCAAGAGATTTAAGCGTAACAGTCCTCTCTATCTCCTTCCCGTCTCTGAAAAGTAAAAGAACAACCTTATCTCCCGCAGATTTTGAAGCAACATAACTCTGAAGTTGTCCGGATTTTTCAAGTTCTCGTCCATCGATTTTAAGGATAATGTCACCTTCTTTTATATCTGCCTTCTCGGCAGCTCCTCCTTTACGCAATCCCTGAACAAAGATGCCTCTCGCTTTATCAAGACCCACCGCTTTAGCCGTAACAGGGTCAACTTCACCTATATTAACGCCAATATATCCGCGGTTAACCTTCCCTGTCGCAATTAATTCCTTCGAAATATTCTTCGCCATGTTAATTGGAATAGCAAAACCGTATCCGATATAACTGCCCGTCATCCCTGTAGCAATAGCTGAGTTAATGCCAATTACAGAACCCGATAAATCAACCAGTGCTCCGCCACTGTTACCCGGATTAATCACCGCGTCAGTCTGAATGAAATCCTCGATACCTGAATTATCCTTATTTCTTAATATACCAATGTTCCTGCCTTTAGCACTTACGATACCGGCCGTAACTGTAGAAGCAAGTGAAAGAGGATTACCGATTGCCATTACCCACTGCCCGACCTTTACATTATCTGAATTCCCAAGATAAGCCGCCGGCAACCCTGATGCATCTATCTTAATTATTGCGATATCTGTCTGCGGGTCTGTGCCAATAACTTTTGCCTCAAAGGCACGTTTGTCAAAAAGGGTTACGTTCACCTTTGTGGCATTTTCAACAACATGATTGTTTGTTAATATATAACCGTCCTCAGAGATAATAACTCCCGAACCTGAACCAAGCTGTTCTTTCGGAACGTTATCCTTAAACGGGAAAAAGAAAGGTATGTCTTCATGCGGGTTCTTCTTTGTTTCAGATGCAACAGCAATCTGTACAATTGAAGGAGTAACCTTTTCAGCAACATCTGTAAAGGCTTTACTGAAGGCATTAACATCTACGTTTGTTACAGGCGGATTCTTCGCGCCGATAATCACCTCAGCCAGACCCGGCCTTACCCACCCAAACCCGGAAACTAATACTGCTCCAAAGATAAACCCGGTTACAATCAGCGCAATTACACCAGTTATTTTTTTTCTTCTCATTTTCAAAATCCTCCGCACTTCTTAAATAGTTATTAATACTTTTATGCTTATGATATCTCAATACAAATGGATTGATCTTATTCCCTTAAATTCGTTTATATGATACCTGAGATAATTTTCAAGGAAACAGAGTATTCTTTCAATCTCTTTAATATTGTTTACAGCACTGCTTTTCCTGCGCCTTAGACCATGAATTAAATTAATAAGTTCCTTGGGAAATAAATTTTCCCCCGCATAGTTTTTACCGCATTCATGGCAGACTATCCCGCGCTCGAAGCTGAAAAGCATCCCGTCTCCCTCAATTATTAATCCCTGACAGTCTGAGCAATGACCAGGCTGAATCCCGTAGCCGGTTTCTTTTAGCAAAAATAAAATAAACTTAATCAATAACGAACCAGGATGCTCATCTGACGATTCAAACAGATTAATTATTTTAACCAGCCCTTTGAATAACCGGTGATTCGCCTCCTCGACCGTAAGAGCCTGAATAAGTTCAAGTACAGCTCCGCCATATTTTAATTTATCAAGCTCCGTTTTTATATTAGGAAAGTGGTTTATCAGTTCTGCCTGCGTAAGCAAATGAAGCTCCCTGTTATATTTTTTATATAAAACTATCTGGAGATGATTAAAAACGTCTGTTTTCATTCCTGCCAGCGATTTTTGCAAACGTGCCCCCTTAATCAAAACGGAAATTCTGCCAAATTCTTTTGTATATACCGAAGCTATCCTGCTCGATTCACGATAGTCCATCTTACTTAGAACTATTCCTTCAACTTTAACGATCTCAGACATCTGTTAAATTGTAAGGCGCTTTATGGAGAGCCTTCTCTGTAATTATTCCCGTAATCAGTTTAGCCGGAGTTACATCAAACGCCGGCGAATAAACATCATAGTACGACCTGGTAATCTCAACACAATTATACATCAGAACTTCCTTTTTATCACGAAGCTCAATCTTAATCTTAGAACCGTCAGGGCATAACCTGTCAATAGTAGAAGTAGGAGTGGCGACATAAAACGGAATCTTATGAAAATCACAAAGTACCGCAAGACTATACGTACCAATCTTATTTGCCACATCTCCGTTAACCGCGATTCTGTCTGAACCAACTATTACAATATCAATTTTCCCCTGACTCATAAGGACTGCCGCGGTTGAATCCGTATTAATTGCGAAAGGGATTCCCGACTTCTCAAGTTCAAAAGCCGTCAGACGCGAACCCTGAAAAAGCGGACGGGTTTCATCAGCATACACAAACTCAACCAGTCCGTTTTCATAACCTTTCTTAATTACATTAAACGCTGTGCCTTCGCCACCCGTGGCAAGCTGACCTGTATTACAATGTGTAAGAACCGTGGACTTCTTAGCAAATATTTCCAGCCCGTTTGATGCAATCTTTTCACATCTAGCATAATCGTCAGAATGTATTACCTTAGCTTCCGCCAGTAAATGGTTATAATAATCACTACCTGAATAATTTTCAAACGATTCTTTCATAATGCCAAGTGCCCAAAACAGATTGACAGCCGTCGGACGCGTTATTCTTAACCGCTTATACGCTCTTTCAAACCGTTCCGGTATATCTTTATTAAAATTCTTAACCGACAAAGCAAGCGCATACGCCACGGCAACTCCTATCTGAGGAGCGCCTCTTACCTCAAGGCATTCAATAGCTTCGGCTATCCTCTCGTAGTCATCCGTTGCTATATATTCTTCAGACAAAGGCAGTTTCGTCTGGTCTATAAATATAAAATTGTCATCCATAAACTCTATGGCTTTAAAATTAGTCTTCATCATCAAACTTCGAAAGTTTTAGAAATTCCCTGAAACGGTCATGAACCCGCAAATATGATAAATCCACAATCCCATTAACACTAAATTTCTCAACACAGAAAGAAGCCATCGCACTGCCAAACACAACCGCACGCTTAAGATTCTCAATACTTACATCCTGAGTCTTATGAACATACCCGACAAAGCCTCCCGCAAACGTATCTCCTGCACCCGTCGGATCATAAATGTTCTCAAGAGGATAAGCCGGAGCCGAAAATATTGTATCCTCACTGAATAGCAACGCGCCATGCTCCCCTTTCTTAATAATTAAATATTGCGGTCCCATTGCTCTGATAATCTTTGCCGCTTTTATTAAATTTGGCTCATTGGCAAGCAACCGCGCCTCTGAATCATTTATAATAAGTACATGAACTCTCTTAAGTACTTCAAAAAGTTCTGCTTTCTTTCCCTTTATCCAGAAATCCATTGTATCACATACAACAAACTTTGGCTCGTCAAGCTGTTCAAGTACTCTCAACTGAAGAACAGGATCTATATTACCCAAAAGTAAAAATTTTGATTTCTGATATTTTTCAGGAATAACCGGATTGAACGTTTCAAATACGTTAAGCTCTGTCAACAGAGTATCACGGGCATTCAGGTCATAATGATACCTGCCCGACCAGCGGAAAGTCTTCGCTCCCGGAACTATCTGCAAACCTTCAATATCGATATGATGCGATTCAAGTAACGCGATATGCTCCCTGCTGAAATCATCACCTACCACACCAACCATATAAACCGGACCACTGAAATAACTCGCTGCTATTGATACATAAACCGCCGAACCGCCAAGAGCATTATCTATACTGTCAAACGGCGTAGCTACCGTATCAAGCGCAATTGATCCCACGACTAATAAACCCACGGTTAACTCCTATCTGTTTAATAATTAAAAATATCTGAGCTAAAATACAAAAATATATTTTTATAACCCTGCTGAATTAATAATTTCATTTTGTGCATAAATATATAACCGCATTGCCCTGTGAAATTAAATATCAGAACAATTATCCCTCCCTTTACGCTTTCACGCGGCAGTTATTTTGACACTAAATTTCGTTTCAGCTTAAACCTGAAGAATGATAACTGCAAACTTTTAGAAAAATGCCATTACTTCAGCCCGCGCAGTATGAATCACACTCCCCTGCCCCTGTATCCGCCCGTCATACGCCACCGATGACTGAAGATTGGCAGTCAGCCGGTATTCAAAATTAACTCTCCAAAAATAATTCTTCCCCGTCAGATTCCCGCGCGTCATTTCAAACGGAATATAATTAAGACTCGTATTGACAAGCAGTTCATTTCTTTCCACTTCAAACTTAAAACGCCCCGTACCTGCAAAAGATAATATCAGCCTTAACATCTGCAAATTCTGATTAATAACAGTCGGATTCTTTGGCAGAGCATCCCTGCTCCTTGAAACAGATATCTTAAACCCTGATTCCACATTCCTGACCGGATGATAAGAAAAATCGGACGTAAGACTGTTAACTAAAATCATCCCTGCCCTGTTTGAACTTTGCGGAGCCACAACATTATCCACAACCTGGGCAATATCAGTCTGGTTACCTGCTTCCTCTATCATCTTTAGCCTGATACGGACCGACTTCTCGTTATTATAACCCCTCTCAGACCCTTCGCTAAACTGCGTAAGTCTTTTTGTTTCACTAAAACGGAACCGGAAAGATAATTCATTGCTGTTTTCAAAAATAAATAAGTCATGCTGAAAAAAAATAACCCCTTTTACAGTAGTCGAATCATTCAGAAATGATGAAAACTGAAGAAGATATATTTTCTTAGTATCTGTTTCCCTGCTGTTTTCCTCAACCCGGAAAACAGTTTCTGTAGTTACCGGCGATAATAAAGCTCCCGCTAACGTATTCGCATGAAATATTTTTCCGGGATTAACCTTCCATCTTGAATTTAGCTTCAGCTCAATAACCGGAAACAACTCGTCTGTCGGCAACGTAAGAATAATATAATCACCATCATAAACAGCCGGCTCAAACTCATTCTGGTCTGATATGCCATTATTATTAATATCGCCAAGATACTTATAATTACCCGTTCCCTGCTGAACTTTAACAAACACCCGCTGAAGTCGCGCCACTCTTTGTGTTGAACTTTCATAATATAAATCACCGCTTATCAGATTCTGCCAAAAATTAAACCGGCTCTGGGAACGAATAAGTATCGTCTCATTATTTATCTCCCCGCGTCTTTTAAAAATATCTGTATATCTCTTATTTCTTAAAGTAAGATTAAGAGACGAAGACACTTCCTGTATTCCCCGGTACGAAATCTCATAAGACTGAACCGCAGAACGACTCTCTTTTTTCATGATGCCGTTAACCGGAAATGAATCTTCCCGAAATGAATACTGCATACGGAAATTAAGGTTATTCCAGTCTGAAAGTTCAATACCCGGAGATGCTTCAAAATAACTAAGACTGCCTGGTATCAGCGAATCTGTCATATTAATTTTATCTTTTTTATCCTCTGCAAGAAAACTAACCGCAGGCGTTATCCTGCCAAAGGAATACGAAACATTACCTGAATGTCTGTACCAACCACCTGAATAACCAATATCCCGTGTACCTGCATAATCAAGTTTATAACCGGCATTATAATGCTCCTTTTCTAAAAGTTTAACTTCGCCGACAAATCTTTTTGACACAAAATCCCCGCCCCGCTTCAGGTATCCGTACATTGAGTTTACCATAAGTTTATCATTTGGCAAAAGAGTTATAGATACCTCCCTGAGCCACTCATTAACCGGACTCCCGCCCGAAAGTACATTGTAATTCCTCGAAAATTCTACTTCATTCATCCTGTCGGGTGCCGTAAACCTGTCCTGAATAAACCTGTCTTTATAACTCACACCTGCCCTGCCCAGATTTATAATATCACCAAGCTTAACCGGCTGCGGCATTACCGTAAGACTAATACTTCCTGCAATACCGGAATTATCTTTCCCGCTGATTTCCGAGAATCTGTTCTTATTCCAAATACTTCCCGCAAATTCAACATTCAGACTTACATCCTTGAAAGGCAGAACCTCAACTGAAACATTTCCCGTCTGTTTAAGTTCCGGCATCGGAAGAAAAATAACAGGCAGATAAGACCCTTGCGAAATACCCGTGAACCGATAATTCCCCAGACTTTCGCGATTATAATCCCCTTTACCCTGACCGACATAACTAAAACTTACATTAAACAACCCCCTGCCCGGATTATAAATATAAAAAGAGAAAGGCTGCTCGCTGATAACAGTATCTGTTTTTGAATATACGCCTTTAATTTGCCCGGCTGAATCAGGCAGAGCAACCACAATACCGGTTTTTGAAGCAAGTAGCCTGTCGTTGCCCGCCAAAGCGAGTATTTTTTTATCTTCATCGCTTAATGAAATATCAACAGGAGAATCCTGGTTATCCCCTTCCCTGAAATAATTAAACTTAACCTTAAATTTATCCCCTGTCTGACCAGTCATAAAATCTATACCGAAAAAACTTCGCGAATACCGGCGGTCAGTATATTCAAAATCAACAGAAATACGGCTTGCTGAAGTAATTAATCTCTGAGGTGTAAAGCTTATTTCAGCATTTGAGTAATCAATCGTATAATCATTCCTCTCTCCGCGCTTCATTGCCTCGCCGTTAAAATAAACCTTCTCACTCCCTGCAATAATTATAATATCCCTTTCACTATTAACGCCATTCAGATGATACGGACCCTGAACGCCGTCCAGTCCTGCAAACTGATTATTATTAAATTTCCCTTTGGAACTGGCAACAGCTACTGTACCTTTTGAACTTCCATAATTAAATTCACCTTTTAAGCCCTGAAGTTTCCGGTCAACTGAACCAAATTCACCAGGCTGCCCTTTAAAATCATAATCACCGAAAACGCCGGACGCATTTGGATGTTTCACTTCAATAAAAACCTTATCAAGCTCATCAAGACGTTCAGTATTACCTTCCGGCTGGATTGGAGTATTTTCATCAGTAAGAGCCACAACAATTTCAACATCATCACTAAGCCTGCCTGAAAGCTGAAGATGCAGACCACTGTTCAGAGAAAAATTACGGGTAGTCCCAATTGTAAATCCACGCGAAATAGAACCGCTCTTTTGAAGATCATGACCAAATATTGCATCCGTCGTAAAACTTTCTGTCTTATTCTGCATCACTCTGAGAGTATCGGAAAACCTGTCGTCATATCTGACAACAATAACACGCCTCTTATACTCCTTCTGAAGCGGAACTTTAAACGCCTGATAAGTAACAAAAACTGTATCTGATACATGTATATGTACTGAATCAGAAAGAGAAAAGTACCCGCCGGTATATGAAACCAAATATTCATCTCCCGAAAGTATATGACCCCTGAGTGTTATAATTTCAGTATTTGGAATTACTGAAACAGCGGAAAACGGATATTTATTATCGAAATTCATCTGAAAGAAATCAGTTATAATTACCGTGTTATATTTATCCTGTCCCCAATACTGCGGAGATAAATAAATAAACACCACAAAAATATATAACAGTTTCTGAAAATTTTTCAAATGGTAATTATGCAATTTTTGACGGGGTAAATCTAAACAGAGCTTTAGGAAAAGTCAAAGTTAATCCCTGTCTTTGAAATAATATTTAACTATTATTCATCCCCCGCTTTCATTCTTAATCTTAATCTTAATCTTAATCTTAATCGCTTCAGAAGAAAGCGAGTATGATTATGATTAAGATTATGGTTAAGAATCCCCGGTTTATATCCAAAGTCTTTTGAGTAAATACAGAAGAAGTCCATTTATTAGCCAAAAACCGTCTTTTTATTTACACAGAGGCTTGTGTAAAACACACAATGGCAAGTGTAAAGTACACAGAGGCTCGTGTAAAACCCATAACGCCGAGTGTAAAACACACAGAGGCTTGTGCAAAACCCATAACGCCGAGTGTAAAACACACAGAGGCTTGTGCAAAACCCATAACGCCGAGTGTAAAACACACAGAGGCTTGTGCA
>Ga0194060_10000706_pt1 | contig 24258 bp, 16 predicted proteins | sample SepL225m_MetaG_FD_163427 | JGI IMG/M metagenome (GOLD analysis project Ga0194060, IMG submission 163427) | Anoxic zone freshwater microbial communities from boreal shield lake in IISD Experimental Lakes Area, Ontario, Canada - Sep2016-L222-5m | ecosystem: Environmental > Aquatic > Freshwater >... | reverse complement strand
GCGCCCAGATTGATGCTTTGGAGAAGGCGCTCGACCAGTACCGTCTTGATACCGGCCACTATCCGGCGATGGAACAAGGGCTGACGGCACTGACCACCCGCCCGCCCAACGAATCCAAATGGGACGGTCCCTATCTGAGCAAGGGTGTCCCAGCCGACCCCTGGGGCAATGCCTACGTCTACCGAATCCCGGGTGAGCATGGTGAGTTTGATCTGCTGTCATTCGGCAAGGACGGTCAAGCCGGCGGAGTCGGCGAGGCAGCCGACATCGTCAACTGGTAGCGAGGCGGCACAAAATGAAATTTGACATCAAGGCCGTGCGAACCGGTGCTGGCGTGGCCGCACTGACACTCGATGCCGTCGATGAGCGCGATGCCCGGATGCAGGCCCGCTCGCAAGGCTACTCCGTGCTGACGGTCAGCGCACGAAGCAGTTGGGAGTGGCGTTCGCGGCTGCGCCGCAACCAGTTTTCTCTGATACTTTTCAGCCAGGAATTGCTGGCACTCATGAATGCCGGCTTGACCCTTGTGGAAGGGATTGCGACCCTGGCCGAAAAGGAGACACATCCCGAGACACGAAAACTGCTACAGCAGGTCGTCAATCCCCTGTACGAAGGGCGCTCCCTGTCGCAGTCGCTGCAGGCACTTCCAACGTTCTTTCCGGCGCTCTTTGTGTCGACCGTTCGGGCCAGTGAGAAGACCGGCGACCTGGGCGAGGCCTTGTCCCGCTATATCGCCTATCAGGGGCAACTCGACGTGGTGCGCAAGAAGGTCGTGAGCGCCTCCATCTACCCCTTGTTACTGCTTGGCGCCGGCGCCCTGGTCACCACCTTCCTGATGGCCTATGTTGTACCCAGATTCAGCCGGATTTACGAGGATATCGGAACCGATCTGCCACTGCTGTCGCGCTGGCTGCTTCGATGGGGCAAGCTGCTGCAGGCCAACGGGGCATCGGTCTCGGCGTGGCTGATATTGCTGGTGATCGGCGCGGCCTATCTGGGCTCCCGAGCGGCCACCCGTAACTGGCTGATGCAGCGTTTGTGGCAACTGCCTGCCGCGGGCGAGCGCATGCGGGTGTATCAGTTGGCGCGGTTTTATCGCACACTGGGGATGCTGCTGCGCGGTGGAATGCCGATCGGAGCAGCCTTGAAGATGGTCTCCGACCTGCTGCGGACACAGTTGAAACTGCAACTTCATGGCGCGGCGGAAAAAATCAATGAGGGTCGCTCCATTTCCTACGCCATGCAGTTGCATCAACTGACAACACCGGTGTCCTTGCGCATGCTTGAAGTCGGGGAGCGCACCGGCGAAATGGGTGAAATGATGGAACGGATCGCCAGTTTTTATGACGAGGAAATGGCCCGCTGGGTGGATTGGTTTACCCGCCTGTTTGAACCCCTCCTGATGGCTGCCATTGGGCTGGTGATTGGCCTCGTCGTTGTTCTCATGTACTTGCCAATCTTCGAGTTGGCGGGCAGTCTGCAATGAATATGCGCGACCCTACCGCCGATCTGCTGAGCCCTTCCAACGGCCCGGCTGCGGGCATCGATCTGGCCCAGGTGCATGCGGCGCGGGCACTGGCAGCCAGCATGCAGCGCAGTGTCGTCGATGTGCTTGAGGAACGCAGTGGACTCGATTCCAGGGCCTTCACGCGGGCCTTGGCACAGATGCTGGGCTATCCGGCACTGAGCATGGAACAGCTGCACGGACTTGACACCGCCTTCGACCTGCTGCCCTACGCCCAGGCGCTGGAGCGCAGCTGCATTTTGTTCAGGAATGCTGCGGGCGATTTGTTGCTCGCTCTGGCCAACCCTCTGGATCGGGACTTGCATACCTGGGCTCAATCACGCATCAGCGCCAACTTTGCGATCTGCGTAGTGCACCAGGCCGATCTTGCCGCCTATCTCAACCGGTACGAGGAGACCTTGCGGGCAGTCGACAGTGTGCTGCCCGATGCCATCAAGACAATCGGCGATGGCACGCCGGTCGAAGATCTTTCATTCAAGTCGATCCGCGAAGGCACGAGTCAGATCGTCAAGCTGGTGCATTCCACGCTGTACGACGCCTTCAAGCTCGAAGCCAGTGACATTCATCTTGAAAGCAATGGCGGTGGACTGACCATCAAGTACCGCGTCGACGGTGTGTTGACCGCGCCGGTCTCGCTGGCGGGTGCCGAGGTTGCCGAACAGGTGATGTCTCGCATCAAGGTCATGTCTGAGCTCGATATCTCGGAGCGCAGGATCCCGCAGGACGGGCGCTTCAAGATCGGTGTGCGAGGACGCGAAGTGGATTGCCGGGTCTCCCTCATGCCAAGTATCTTCGGCGAGGATGCGGTCATCAGAATTCTTGACAAGCAGACCTTGAGCGACCAGATCAAGGGCTTGCGCCTGAATTACCTGGGATTCGATGATCGTGATGTCGCCGAGGTGCGGCGCCTGTCCAGTGAACCCTACGGCATGTTGTTGGTCACCGGTCCGACCGGCAGCGGCAAGACCACGACCCTGTACGCCGCCATCAGCGAGATCAACCACGGTCAGGACAAGATCATCACGATCGAGGACCCGGTCGAGTATCAGCTGCCGGGGGTGCTGCAGATACCTGTCAATGAGAAAAAGGGGCTCACCTTTGCCCGTGGTCTTCGCTCCATCCTGCGCCACGACCCGGACAAGATCATGGTCGGCGAAATCCGCGATGCCGAGACGGCACAGATCGCAGTGCAGTCAGCCCTGACCGGGCACCTGGTCTTCACGACCGTTCACGCCAACAATGTGTTTGACGTCATTGGCCGTTTCGTTCACATGGGTGTCGATCCCTATATGTTTGTCTCCGCCCTGAACGGAGTTGTCGCCCAGCGTCTGGTACGTGTGAGCTGCACCCACTGCTCGGAGCCGTACCAGCCGGAGCCGCAGTTGATCATTGATTCCGGTCTCACCGCGAATCAAGTAGCGGACTTTGTATTCATCCACGGCCGCGGCTGTGGCCATTGTCGCGGCACAGGATTCAAAGGCCGCCGCGCCATTGGCGAGATTCTTCGGCTCAATGACGAAATTCGGGAACTCATCGTGGCCCGTGAACCGATGCGGCTGATTCGAGAGGCAGCTCTCAGGAGTGGCACCCGCTTTCTGCGCGACGCCGCTGTCGATCTTGTAAGAACCGGGGCCACCACCCTGCAGGAGATCAATCGTGTCACTTTTGTCAACTGATCAAGTGACCATCGCCCTGTTTCCGGACCGGCTGCTGGTGTCGCGCACGCGGGGCCGCTTTCGTCCACGTGTGACGCAAAACAAGGAGGTCGTCGACTTCGCCGCAGCCGAAACGCCCGGGCCTGCCTGGCAAGCGGCGCTGCAAGCACTGGTGCCCTTGCTCAGCGCCACCAGTCTGGGCGAGGCCACGGTGACGCTGGTCCTGTCGAATCATTTTGTGCATTACCTGGTCGTTCCATGGAGTGACGGCCTGAGCAGTGACGAAGAGGAAATGGCTTTTGTGCGGCACTGCTTTGAACGTGTTTACGGTGATGTTGCAAGTGCCTGGGAAATTCGGCTTTGCAGCGCCCGCCCCGGCAGTCCTCGATTGGCCTGCGCCATCGAGGCGACCTTGCTCGATGCCTTGCTCGTGCACATGGGTCCGCTGAACCGACGCTATCGCTCGCTGCAACCGCATTTGATGAGCACTTTCAATGCCTGGGCTGCGCGGCTGGTCAAGAAGACAAGCTGGCTGGTTGTCGCCGAGCCCGGCTTGCTCTGCGTGGCCCTCTTGCACGAAGGCTGCTGGCAAAGCGTGCGTAGCATCAAGGTGGGGGCAGACTGGCTCGACCAACTGCCCTCTGTCCTGGCGCGTGAGGAATACCTGGTCGACTGCCCGTTGCAGTGCGATGAAGTTGTCCTTCTGGCACCGGATGCGGACCAGAGCCTGCCACTGAAGTCTGGCAAATGGCGCGTCAATGGACTGGCTCCAACGGACGCCGCCCTTTCGATTGTTCTGTGAATTCCGTACCATGCGCACACTTGACCTCGATTTTCGCCGGCAGAACCACCGCACCAAGTGGCTCGGCATTGCAATTCTGACTGCGGGCATCGCCGCCGCCGCCATTGCAGGCTTGCAGCACATGCGTCTTGCCGAGGAGCTCGCGCTGGCCCAGACTGGCCTGCGCCAATCGGAAAATGCAGCGCGCAGACAGGGCACCGTGAAGAGTTCGGCTGCTCAACTTCAGCAACTCGAGCGGACCATGAAGCGGGCTCGCGAAGTGGCAAGCGCACTCAAACTGCCATGGCACGAACTGTTTGCCGGGGTCGAAGCGGCCAAGCTGCCGGGTGTCGCATTGCTCAGCATCGAGTCCGACAGCGTGAAGCGCCAACTCAAGATTACCGGCGAAGCGAAGGATCTTCAATCCATGCTCGAGTATGTTCACCTTCTGGGTCAGCAGCCGAAACTGGTGAACACCTATTTGCAGAGTCATCAGGTTCAGCAACAGGATCCGCAGCACCCCGTCAGGTTCGTGCTGGGAACGAACTGGGTTTCAGGCAAGTGACCAGGCCTTTGGAAACACCATGAATCTGTTTAACTCAAACATGACACGGGGCACGGCAAAGCTGGGTTGGCAGGGCCTTCTCGGCGCCGCTCTGCTCGTGCTGGTTGCTGTGCTCTATTTTGCAAGCCTGCGGCCCGAACAGTCAGAGCTTCAGTCACTGCAGCGACAAATTGAGAGCGCGCGCCATTCTGTCGCTTCACCCGCTGGCGACGCTGCTCCAGCCCATACGCCAGCCCAGCAACTTGACGCCTTTTATGCCTCCTTCCCCAATACCGCGGAGCTGCCCGCACTGCTGGAAAAAGTATTTGCTTGCGCCAGGCAGCAGGGCCTGCAACTGGAGCTCGGCGAGTACCGCGTATCGCGCGACAGTGCCGATGGCCTGACGCAGTTTCAGCTGACCCTGCCGGTGCGCGGTAGCTACCTGCAAATACGAAGATTCATGGCCAGCGCCATGACAGGCGTGACCACCATGTCACTTGACAGCATCCAGTTCGACCGGCAGAAAGTCAGCGACAGCACGCTGACTGCCAAGGTCAAACTGACGATCTATCTGGGAGCAAGCTCATGAGAGCGCCCAAGCGCCGCGAGTGGGCGCTGCTGCTGCTTGCGTCAGGCGTCATTTTTGCTTCGGCAGAGTCCTACCGCAGCGAGCCTGTCGACAAAATATCGACGCCACGCAAAGTGTCGGCCTTGCCGGGCAAACCCGAAGCGCATCTGCTCATTGACACTGGCGATTTGAGTCTGCCGCCATTGCGCCCTGAGGCTGAACTTGACGAGACTGCCGATCTGTTCGCCAGTACCTCGTGGTACGTAGCGCCAGCAGCACCGCCGGCGCCCGTCATGGTGGCCTTGCCGCCACCGACGCCGACCGCGCCACCCATGCCATTTGGCTATCTTGGACGCTACCAGGATGCTGCCAAGCCGATCATTTTTCTTACCCGAAGCGACCGCGTCCTGTTGGTCAGCGAGGGCGATGTGATTGAGGGCGCTTACCGGGTTGATGGCATTGTTGGCAGCAGGCTTGGCCTGACCTATTTGCCACTCAATATCAGGCAGAGCCTTGATATCGGACCTGCAGAATGAGAGCCGCGAAATGAAGTTTGTCACCATCGCTTGCGGGTCTGGCAAGACCGCATGTCTTACAACACAGGGGGAATCATGAACAACTACGCCCGCACCGTGGCGCGGCTCCGCCCGGCAGTCTGGCTGAGCCTGCTGCTACTGACCGGCTGCGCAGCGCAGCGCATGCACACTGAGGGCATGGGGTTTCTGGGTCTGGGCCAATACGAACAAGCCCTTAACAAACTTGAGCAAGCAATGCGCATGGACCCAGGCGACCTGGAAATTCGCAAGGACTTCATTCGGGCGCGCGAGGAGGCAGTCTATCGCCTCGTCGCCACCGGCAACACCGAGCGTTCGGCGGAGCGATTTGATCGTGCCGAGGAATCCTATAAAAAGGCGCTTCAACTGGACGCTGGCAGCGGTCGGGCCCGGGTCGGACTTGACGCCGTCGCCATGGACCGACGCCACGAGGCGCTCCTGACAGAGGCGCAAAGCCTGTTCAAGAAAGGGGACGCCGATGGTGCCGCTGCTCGGCTGAAGGATGTCTTTCTGGAGAATTCAAACCACAGCAACGCGCTCGCACTGCAGCGTCAGATCAGCGAGCGCCTGGCCAAGGACCTCGGCTCCGAACTCTTACTGCGCGCGAATTTTCAAAAGCCGGTGACGCTGCAGTTCAGGGACGCCAATCTGAAAATGGTGCTGGAGTCCATCTCCAGGACGACCGGCATCAACATCCTGTTGGACAAGGACGTCAGGCCCGATCTGAAGGCAACCATTTTTGTCAAGGCAACGTCGGTCGAAGACACGATCGATCTGCTACTGATGCAAAACCAGCTGGAAAAGAGGGTGCTGTCGGATAACACGATCTTCATCTATCCGAATGTCCCGGCCAAGACCAAGGATTACCAGGACCTCAAGGTACGCAGCTTCCATTTGGTGAACGCGGATGCCAAACAGATGCAGGCAATGATCAAAACCATACTGAAGACGCGCGACATGTTCATTCACGAAAAGACCAATTCGCTGATCATGCGTGATACCCCGGATGCGATCCGGCTGGCAGAAAAGATTATTGCCGACCAGGATATTGCCGAACCCGAGGTCATGCTGGAAATTGAAGTGCTGGAGATCACCCGCTCGCGCCTGTCTGAACTCGGCATCCAGTATCCGGACAGCCTGAACGTTCAGGTTCCAGGCCTGTCCGGTGGCGGCGGCCTCACCCTGGGCGCATTGCGCAACCTGAGCGCAGACACTCTGCTTGTGTCGCCGACCCCCAGTGTCACCCTGAACGCCCATCTCGACGATTCGGATGTCAACGTACTTGCCAGCCCACGGATTCGCGCCCGCAACAAGGAAAAGGCGAAGATTCACATCGGTGACCGCTTACCCGTCTTTACCAACTCCGTCACGCCGCTGGCAACCGGTGCCTCGGTAACCACCGGGAGCGTCCAGTACCTCGATGTCGGACTGAAGCTCGAAGTGGAGCCCGACATTCACCCGGATGCCGAAGTGGCCATCAAGATCAGCCTGGAGGTGAGTTCCGCCGGTGCCGCGGTGACCAATGCGGTCTCGGGCACCACTGCATTCCCTATTTCGACACGAACTGCCAGCACCGTGCTGCGGCTCAAAGACGGCGAGACCCAGGTGCTTGCCGGTTTGATCAGAGACAACGAAACCAGTGCCAGGATCATGATCCCGGGGCTCGGTGAGGTGCCAGTGCTTGGCCGCCTGTTCTCGACCCGACACAACAACAATTTGAAGACCGAGATCGTCCTCTCGATCACACCGCGCATTGTCGGCAGGACCCGACTGCCAGAAGCACAATCGCTCGAATTCTGGAGTGGCACCGAAGGCGCCCTGCGCAGCTCGCCCCCGTCCCTGCGTCAGATGGGCTCGGTCACACTGTCGGGCGCAGCCGCAGTGAACTCCCAGCCGTCAGCGCGCGACGCTTCGCTTCCATCGCGACTCACACCGAGAACCACCATGCCAGACTTTCCTGTGGCGCCGCCAGCGGTGGAGGCGCCACCCGTGCCCTTGCAAGCCAACCCGCCGCCTGCGGGGAGCGCTGTGACTTCACCGCCAGCAAGCCCGGCCAGAGCCGAAACTGCGGCCCCGCCATCGCCTGGCTTGCAGTCCGGTGAGCCCATTCCGTTCAAACCGAATCCATGAAGATGCGTGCGCTCAAGTCATCACACGGATTTACACTGATTGAGCTCGCAGTGACCGTCGCCATCGTCGGCCTGCTGGCCTCCATAGCCGTGCCCACGGTAGAGCTTGCGGTGCAGCGCAACCGGGAGCAGGATCTGCGCCTGGACCTGCGCGAGATTCGCCGAGCCATTGATGCCTACAAGCTGGCTTATGACGAGGGTCGCGTCGTCAAAACGGTAGGGGACTCCGGTTATCCGCCTTCCTTGCGCGTGCTGGTCGACGGCATTGCCGACGCCAGCAGTGCGAATCACAGCAAGATGTATTTTCTGCGGCGCATCCCGCGCGACCCCCTGGCGCTGGATGCAGACATTGCGCCGGAGCAAACCTGGGGCCTGCGCAGCTATGCCAGCGAGCCAGACAATCCGCAAGAGGGCGCGGACGTCTTTGACGTGTATTCCAAATCAAACGCCGTCGCGCTCAATGGCGTGCCGTACCGGGAATGGTAGGTCAAGAAATGCAGGCCCGACGCCAAAGCGGCTTCACGCTGATCGAACTGATGGTGGTCATGGTGATCGTGTCCATCCTGATCGCCGTCGCAGCACCGCGTTATTTCGGCAGTCTGCAAAAGTCCAAAGAGACCGCGCTGCACCAAACGCTCGCGGTGACACGGGATGCGCTGGACAAGTTTTATGGTGACAAGGGCAAGTACCCTGACAGTCTGGACGCCTTGATCACTCAGCGCTACCTGCGCAGTTTGCCGGTTGATCCGATCACCGACAGCAGCACCAGCTGGATCCTTGTAGCACCTGAAGACGCTGCCAAGGGAGCCGTCAGCGACATCCGCAGCGGCGCTGCCGGTCTGGACCGAAACGGTACGCCGTTTCGTGAGTGGTAAGCAAAGGAAGCATCTTGCAAACACCCAAGAAAACATCGCAGCGAGTCCGCGTTCGGGCGCGCAGGCCAAGCCCGCACAGCGGATTCACCTACATCGGTTTGTTGATCCTGGTTGCCGCCATGGGCCTGGCTTTGACGGTGGTCGCCCAGGTTTGGCAGACCCTGCAGCTGCGCGACAAGGAAGAGGAATTGCTGTTTGTCGGCGCTGAAATCAGAAGCGCGATTGGCCGATTTATTGCCAGCACCGGTCGCTATCCGCAGAGCCTGGAGGATCTGCTGAAAGATCCCGCCTATCCGGGTGTTCGCCGCAGCCTGCGCAAGATTTATCGCGATCCGATGACCGGACGCCCGGATTGGGTTCTGGTCAAGCCCGACGGCAACACCGTGCTTGGGGTGCACAGCATGTCCGACGCGCAGCCACTCAAGCAAAGCGGATTCTCCCTGGCGAACCAGGGCTTTGAGGCCAAGGAGCAATATTCTGAATGGGTATTCCTTGCACATGCAGTGCAGCGCAATGGCGCCGCCACAACACCCGCTGCGACGCAGGAACCGGGCGCAGCAAATAACTTCGATCCGGTCCCCCAGCCGCTTGACGACGGTGGCGCGGGACTCGGCAGAACCGGACCTCGTGTCCGCAGATAAGGAGCAAGCCATGAACGACAAATACCGATTAGTCATCGTTGAGGATCAAATGTTGTTGCGGGCCGGCTTGCGCGCCCTGCTGATGCAGGAGCCCGACATCGAAATTGTGGGCGAGGCGCAAGCCGGTCCGGACGCCGCACACCTGATCGCAACCATGATGCCGGATCTGGTCCTGATGGATTTGACCGTTTCGGGCCTCATCGGCATTGGCACCGTAGCGCAGATAAAGCATGACAATCCAGGCATCAGGATTCTCATCCTCACGCTGCTGCGCGGCGAGGAATACATTCAGCGAAGTCTGCGCGCTGGCGCCGACGGCTACATTCTGAAAGACGCCACGAGTGAGGAACTGCGCGTTGCCATTCGCAGCGTTCTGCAAGGAAAAACCTATCTCAGTCCGGACATTTCCAGCACCGTGATCCATGGCTACCTGGGCAGTCGAAAAAGCTCGGGCATCACATCAAGCTGGGAGACCGTGACGCACCGCGAGCGTCAGGTGCTCAAACTGATTGCCGAGGGTCGTCCTAACAAATCCATTGCCGGATACCTTTGCCTGAGTGTCAAGACGGTTGAAAAACACCGCTCCAACCTCATGAAGAAACTCGATCTGCATAACGCCTCCATGCTGACAGCATTTGCGATTGCCAAGGGCTTGGTGAGCAGCCAGTCCAGCCATTTGGAAAACACCGCATTTGAAGCCTCAGGCGCTTCGATTCACGGCGCCGGGGTGTTGCCGGCGCCGGCCAGGGCCGCTTCATCGATCTAGGTCAGCCTCGGGGATGAAAATCGGAACGGACAGTCGGCCACGCCTGCCCTTCGCACTACGGCCGAGCCATCCGCCTCAGCGCCGCCACAGAAGGACCAGCAGGTACAAGAAACCCTTGACTGGGTGCAAAAACGGGGCTCGTCAATGTCGAGCCTTCGCTGCAGCACCTCACGCCGCTGGTGCCAGCTGGCCATAGCGCCATCGCCGTCCACAGCGAGTTCTGAAGAGCGTGACTCGGGCTGACTGCGGCGCCTCAGATACCGAAGCGTAGCCGCGCAGAGCAGCCATACCACGCCCATACTGGCGAGCACCACGGTGACTATTTCGTAGCGCATCGATTCATGTACCCGCAACCACACTGCCATCGTCGTTGCGCAGGCACTGTGCCTTGGGCAAACCGCTGGCTCCTACCGCCGGCAAGAGCAGAAACAGGTCGTCGGCCTTGCCATCCTTGTCTTTGTCCTTGACATTGACTTCATCTCCATCGTGACCATTGTGCAGTGACAGCGATGGGTGATCGAACGGAGCCCGCTCGCAGGCTACCCGGGGGTCGGTCAGTCCATTGCGCAGGAAAGCGACCAGGTCGGCGCGCTCCAGGTCTGTCAAGCCCAGCGACATGATCGCCGGATGGACGTTGCTGGTACCGCCGTTGGGTGCGTCCGTAGCGACGTATCCGCTTGTATCGTTATCATCCGGACCTCGTCGGTCACCACCACGGTTATAGAACGCCACCACCTGTTCAAGCGTGAATTGACCACCATTATGAAAATACGGTTGAGTCAGCGCGATGTTACGTAAGGTTGGCGTCTTGAAAGCGCCGTCGGTCACGACCCGGGTACCCCCAGCCTGCGGCGCAATCCAGCACGCGTTGGCATCGGAGAAGACGCTAAACAGGCAGGGATCCACCCATACCGGATCCGCTACCGGCTGCTTCTGCAAGAGCGCGAACCAGTTGCGCGTAAACGAGAGCGCATTGCCCAGGGGGTCCGTGCCGCCGACACCGCGATCTTCAACCGTCGGACGCACGCCTATGTTGTAGAAGCCGTTATCGTAAATGGCCAGTTCACCGGTCTTGAGAAACATGCTCTCGATCACCGTGGCGCCATCCGAGCCAGGCTGCAGTGCAGTTGCGGCGCCGGTGAATTCGGCGCCCTTGTGGCAGGAAACACATTGACCTTTGCCGCGAAACACGGTCAGTCCGCGCTGCTGCTGGACAGACAGGGCATTGATGTCGCCCGGGCTTCCGGGATAACCCATGAACTTGTCAAAAGGTGTTTCGTCCGACACCAGCGTTGACTCGTACATCATGATCGCCAGACCCCAGAACAGGGAGAAATTATTCTCCATCTGCGTGTAGCCATTGACCTGCCCGGAAGCGTTCCACCAACGTGGATCGAAGGCGGCGCGGATCAAGTCGGGGTAACTCTCTTTCATGCCGCGCCCTTTGGAAGCGCTGTGCGAACCCAGCACACTGTCCTGCGCATGCAGGTCCTGCAAAGCCAGGGGCTGCAGTGCAAGCAGCTTCCTGCCAAGGTCCTTGAAAGTCTTCTTGGCGCATGACATTTCGAATTCGGAAAGCACCGGGCCTACCGCCTGCGATGCCAGACTGGCGTTGCTCAGGGCGATGGCCGTCCAGCCGGTGCTGCCATCGCTGCGCAGCTCAAGAACCAGCGCGCTGCTATCGCGTGGTCCGAAGGGATTGACGCCATTGAACACATTGTTGGCGCGACCGTCCCAGAAGTTGCGATAGTTGTAGACCGCGTTAATGGTGGTCGGTGCATTGCGCCCCGGAACACGCCGGGTCAGCGTGCCTTTGACCTGGAAGCTGTCGGCAGAAGTACGCGCACCGCATTCCTCCACGCCGTTGGAACCGAGCTTCTGGAACACGCCGCCGAAAGCACCCTGCGACGAAACAATGTCGTCCGAATCGAACAGCACATTTGAGTTGCGATCCAGCGGATCGGACAATTGGTGGAAGGGAAAGTCGCTCGGCACCAGTGTGTAATTAGGTCCGCCAGAACCTGTGCGAGTCGTCTTGGAAGGACGATCCGGGGTCAAGGCGGGTTCACGCCTCTGGTCATTCGGAGACGTGAACAGATCCGCGTTGGTGGCCGTGGGCGTTACTGTGGCTGCAGATTTGCCACTGGACCCCGATTGCCCCCCCGGCGTGGACTGATTTGCGCCTGCTGACGGGGTAGTCGACGCAGCCTGACCCGCTGGCGTTCGCTGAAAGATTTGAAAGCCACCAGCATGGCCGGGAGAAAGCTGGTTCTTCATGCGGTTGTCTGCGCCCGCATGAAAGTGGCAACTGGCGCAGGCATTGCCGTCACTGCCAGCTTGCACATCCCAGAACAGCGCCTTGCCCAGAACGATCGCTGCCTGTGTATTGCGAACGAAGCTGGCGAGCCCCGGTACCGGTGGTACACCCACCATTTTCAGCGAACGCATCGCCGGCAAGCCATCGGGACCGAGTTGTCGCGCAACGCCGCCCTGGCGGCCGCTATTGCCAGTGACACTGGGCAGCAGCAGTGTGATGGCCTGGCCGCTTTGCGAAACAATGCCTGGAGAACCCGGTACGAAGACCGGCAGACCGCCAACGCCGGCAATGCCGTCCCCGGGGGAACTGCCCATGGGTGCGAAACCGTTAACCATATTGCCTGGCAAGCCGGTTGTCGTCTGGGTCGGTGGCAGCAGGTCAAAGTCGTCCAGCGCCCCGGCGGCCCCACCACCGGTTCGGCCACGACCAAACCCGCTGCCGCTGCCAAGCAGCAGGGTCATGCTCAAGGTGGCAGCGATGGCACGCCGTCGTCGCAATTCGCGCAGGATATTGAAAAGCATTTAGTTCACCTTGAAGATCGCGCTGTACTGTGTGACCACCGCCGAGCCGCCGTAACTTGATGTCACCTGCACAGCGTCGGGCGGCACGAAAGTTCCTGGGTTGTTCGGATCAATCAGCGTGCCGCGTGTCGCGAATTGCCAGCAGCTTGCTATGCCGATGGGGCAAACCGGTGGACTGCTGGTGGGTGCAAAGAACATCGGCAAGGGCGTCGTCGCCATCTGGACTTCTGATAATTGAAACGTCAGGCCACCCGTTCCGTCGGGAACCAGCGAGGCAACCGTGGCAGTCGCTTGCACATAGAGTTGCAGACCAGCGGGTGGCAAGCCGTTGGCACCCAGTGGCGCACTCGACACCGCCGCCACGTTCAAAGCACCACGGTTCTGCCGCAAACTGGTCCAGTTGACCGTGGTGACAGTGACGGTATCAGCAGCCACGGCAGTGACATTGACTGTCACCGTTGCGGTGGAAGTCAGGCCGGTGGCGGGATTGGTCGCACCCACCGTGAAGACCATCTGCGACGCGGCGTAGGGTGCGGTGAAACTGATCGCATTGGGCTGACTCGGTGGAATGATCGCAACGCTGGACGGCTGCGAACCAGCGGACTGGACCCAGGTGATGGCGATGGCCCGTCCGGTAGAGTCGGTCGCCGACGCGCTCAAAAGCACCGATGCGCCGGAGTTCACTGTCAGCTTCGGTCCCGGATAGAGAGTGATGACTGGCGGCTTGGGCGGCCCGGTCACCGCAACCCCTCCCACAACCGGCTCGCCAGAACAATGGGTGGCAGCAAAAAGCGGCGTAACCATCGGTGGCCCCCAGGGCGCCGGATCGAGCTGGCGCACCGGCGGCCCATTGGCACCGGCAGTCGGTGTGGCAAGCGGGCCGGAGCCGCAAAACAGGAATTCCAGGTCCTGGAAATTTGCCGAGACAACGGCGTCGCCCAATATCAGGTTCTCGGCAAAAATGAAATTGAAGTTTGGCGCGTGATACTGGCCTGCCACCAGGCCATTCGCCGGCAGCGGGCTGGGCAGTGTGACGCTGGCGAGTGTGCAGGGGTAGAAAGGATCGCCACACAGGGTTCTCGATACAACCCTGACTTCACGCGTGGCGGGCAGGTATGCGCCAGCGTTGGGAACAAAGCGAAAACGCCCCACCACCGGTGGTCCGATCGGATTGGCGGTGCCAAGCAGTCGATCAACAGTGGCTCCGGTCAGAGGATCAATATCCACTGCGAAGATATCAATCAGACTGCTTGGATCGGTGGTAAAGCCCTCCACTTTGATCTTCGACGTCGACTCCTGCGGCAGATTGAGCAGCGGCTGCGACGAGGTCCCCTGGATCAGTGACTCGATCGCAAGATAGGCCGGCAGCGTACCCGGTGATGTGTAGATGCCAACCCGGTTGACGATGGTATGGGCCGAGATATAAGTACCGTTGGCATCGACCTTGAGCGTGCCCTGGAACTCGATGAAGTCGCCGGTTTCGAAGGGTGCCTGGCGGCTTGGATCCGAGGGCGGTGGCGGACAACTGGTACCGGCTGAACAGCTTGCCGCAAGCGTTCCCGGGGGCTGCATCACGAAGGTATGGCAGAACTGACCCTCGGCCGGTTGCACAAACGACGGAAAGGGCGCTGGCAATGAGCGGCAGAAAGGGGCACGTGGCCGGTTCGCCTGAGGACACAGCGGATCGTCGGCTTCAGTAAATGGATTGGTGCGCGGGATGCACATCGGATAGCCGGTGACAGCGTGAACCGTCGGACTTTCCTCGTCAACAGAAAAACGCTGGTCGTAGCCGGGCTCGATCAGCGCGGCCCCGCTACCCGCGGCGCCATGAGACTTGCCAAAACGGCCGAGCGGGTCGTTCATGCGTACGCGGATCGTCACCGGTCGCGTGTCTCTGCTCGTCGCGATCTGCAACTCGCCGTTGACGTAATCGATCGCTGTGATGGTGCCCTGTACCAGGTTCAGCGATTGTTGTGAAATAAAGATCAGTCCGGCGATGTATTGGCCGTTCACCACATTGCCCTGCACGTGGATCTCATACGAGGGCAAAGGTCCGCTGTAGGCACTCGCCACCGGTAACTTCACAGTGTCTTTCAGGGCCAGGCCGGTTTGCGTCGGGATGCCGTCTGCACCTGTGGGCAGGCCCATGTCACGTGGCGCCAGACTGAACAATTCCTGCCAGGTAAGCGTGGCTGCAGGCATCTGCAGGATGGTGTTGCAGGGCACGATCACGGTAATGGCATTGACCTTGACTGTGCCACCCGCCAGACGCGGATCGCTGGCCTTGCAGATCAGCCCCGCACTGTCAAGACTCGCCTCCTGAATAAAACCTGTGATATCGAATTGCGGCGGTACCGGCGGTGCCGGCAGCAGGGGTCCTGGAGTGAACACAGCGCCCCCCCCACCAGCCGCATTGGCAAGCACCGGAAGGCCGGCCAACGCCATGCCCAAGCAAAGCGAGGCAACGCAATTCATCAGGCTCCATAGTCTGATCAAAGCACTTCGTCCACAGCGCACCTGCGCTGAACTGACCAGTCTCATTGGCCCCCCCCAAAAGAGTCACTACACCGCTGACTGCAGACGCGCATCGTCTTGATGCGTCGCAGTTTGCAGTGCCATCAAGCACTATGTGTGCCATGCTTTGGGGGTCATGGGTCAAATGCCCACGTCATGGGGCAAATCACGCGTTTTCGCCATTTTCATGCGCCGCTTGTGCAGCCGCTTGGGGCTCAACACCTAGTATTGGTGCCCCACTATTGCGCAATGGCAGCCGCCTTGGGAGCAGTTCGGGTTCACACCGGCAGCGCAGCGTCTGCTGTCAATGGAAATACTGAACGGAGTTCGGTTCCAAGGCCAAGGCTGGAGTTGATCACCATGGTTCCCCCGGCCTGTTGGACCCGGCGCTGCATGCCAAACAAACCAAGACTTGCGCCGACGCGCTGACGGCGTTCGCCGATCGGTGTGTGATCGAAGCCCTTTCCGTTGTCGCGTATCACCAGCTCGAGTTTGCCGTCAAGCTGATGTACCTGAATCCAGACCTCGCTGGCCTTGGCGTGCTGGAAAACATTGTTCATTGCTTCCTGCAATACGTGAAAGCCTGCCCTTTCTACCACTTGCGACGCACGCACTTCGCCGTTTGGAGCATCGATATGCAGTTTCCATCCGCACAGCGCAGCCTGCGCGTGGCAATAGCTGCGCACTGCAGCTTGCAAACCGAAAGTTGCCAACTCCGGTGGCTCAAGACGCATGACCAGACGCCGAATGCGCCCGGTTGCGCGCACCACCACCGCCAGGGCATCCTGGTGGTGAGTACCCGCCTGTGAGTCAACGTTTGCCGGCACGAGCATCTGCAGGTGCAGCTTGATCGTGACCAGTTCCTGTGCCAACTCCTCGTGCAACTCGTGGGCAATCCTGCCGCGCTCGGCCTCGTGTGCAGCCGTCAGGTGTTCGCTCAGCGATTCCAGTTGCCCGGTCAAACGTTCCCGCTCCTGCTCGGCTTGCTGGCGCTCGGATATGTCGCGCAGGATCACGGTAACAAGATTTTCAGTCCCGCTCGCGGACTGTGACACGGTGGCCTCCACCGGGAACTCCTCACCGTTTGCGCGCCGCCCGTACACCAGTCCGTACTTTCCCATCGTGCGCGAGCTCTGCCCACTCGCTGCGAATCCGCGAACCAGACTGTCATGCACGGCGCGGTAGCGCTGCGGCAGCAGCACCTGCAGGGGCTGACCCAGCATGTCGGCTGCAGCGTAGCCGAAGATTTTCTCGGCCGCAGCATTGAACAGCACAACACGCTGCTCGCCGTCGACAGTGAGAATTCCATCCCCACAGGAGCTGTAGATGCCTTCAAGCCTTTCCTTGCTCTCCTGCAAGGCCGCGTTCATCTCCTGGCGTTGCTTGATCTCGGCATGCAGCGCCGCCTCCAGACTGCGACGCTCTGCCAGCAGTCGATTGAAACCGGCAATCAAACTGCCAATCTCATCGAGCCTCTTGACCGGTATCGCCTGCATCGCCGTCAATGGTGGCCCCTCAGTCATCCGCCTGATTGCGTCTCCCGCGTCTTTGAGCTGAGCCAACTGACGCTTGAGAAAGTAGCGCAGCACTGTCGCCACGACCAGTGATACAAGCAGGGCCACCGCGTAAATCCAGCGCTTCGTGTCGGCAATCGGCGCGAACACCTCGGCGGTGGGGTCGGATGCGATGACGACCCAACCGGTCGTCGCCAGCCTATGGCCAACCGACAAAACCTCCGCACCCATCGAGGCCATGGTGATGCCGGGACCTTCAAAACCTTCTTCGAAGCGCCGGTCCAGCAGTGGAATGACGCCATGACCCGGCAAGTTCGTCAAGACCCGGTCGCGGTTGCTTGCGCCAAGAATCAGGCGATCCTTGGGTGAGACCAGCAGGAACCAACCGGTCTGGCCAAGTTTGTGCTGCGCCAACTGGCCCAGCAGCATCGGATCGGAAATGCCGACCAATGCACCGACCGTAGCACCGGCGGCGCTGTGCAGGGGAACAGCCATCGGGATGCTGACATCCCCGGGGGTCTTGGAGAAGCTGAGCGGAGCACCCATCGCCAGTTTGGCACCGTCCATGACTTGGCGAAAATAGTCACTGTTCTTGACCGAAGTGCCCGCACCCATCGCACCATCAGGGTAGCTGCCGACAACGACCCCATCGCTGTCGACGACGAAAAAGCCGGCAAAAGCAATCGCGTTGGCGCTGAAGAACTGATTCATCGTCTGCGCGAGAGCCATCGGCTTGGCGCGCACTTCTGGCGTCAGTGCCGCAGCCAAACGGTTCAACACCTGGACGTTCAGTTGGATATCGCGATCCAGATCATCGGCGACACCTGTCGCTTCAGCTGCGAAATTCGCCGACAGCATTCGCGTCAGGTCGCGCTCCAGCACCAGCGCAGCGCCAACAGCCAGCGCCCAGACTCCGGCAATGAACATGCAAACAACGAGCAGCACCACGCGTGTACTCAAGCTCATGGTGAATAACTGCCCCGAGCACCAGAGCGACGCCCGATCAATGACAGAGGCTGATGTCAAGCGCAGTCTTCGAAACAGGGAACCAGGGTCAGTTTGCGGCATTGCATTCACTTGCGAAGTCTCTCGTCAGTTTGGCTGTGTCGCCGACAAGGGATAGATCGGCACAAACGAGTGCTTCACATCAGGTTTTCGGGCGATTCAAGACTACCATTCCAGGCCGCTGGAGACACGGGGGTGTTACCCGCCTTTACGCTAAGCACAAACCCTACCGGGGCCAGCCGTGGCCCTGCCGCTGATGAACAGAATGGGACCTGCCGGCGCGACTTAACGAACCGTGATAGCCGAACCTGTCACCGTAGCGCCGCCTCCGAGGGACGACTTGACGACAATCGAGGTTGGGGCAAGGAACGCAGGTAGCGTATTTGAACTGGCTGGATCGACAATGACACTGACCAGGGGCGCAAAAAAGCACGGTAGCGCACTCGGACACACCGGTGGCTGACCGGGCACGTCCTTCACGACGCTCATGGGAACGATGATCGGGTTGTTAGCGCTTCCCGGCAGTCCGGCCGCAATGGTTTTATTCCAGAAAGTGACGGTCATTGACATCCCGGTCGGAACCGTCGCACCCGTGATGGCGCTCGATGAAGCAGCAACATTGAGTTTGCCTTTGCGCTGTCGGTTGTCCCAGGTTACCGGCGCAATCACAACGGTATCGGGCGACAGTGAAACCGTGACCTGAGTGGCGCTGCCGCTGACCGCCAGTCCGGTGACGCTGTCGGTCAGCGTGGCCTGGAAGCTGAGGTTGGTCTTGGCACTAACGGGCGGTGCAATAAACGCCGCCTTCGCGGTCTGATCGGCAGCAGCGGTAGAACTCAGAGTACCAATCGGAATACTCGTACCGAGCGGCACCACGGCGCCGTTCACAAAGACCGCCGGCCCACCAGTCTGCTTGAAGCCGAATATGACTTTGCTGCCAGCCGGGTTGCTATTGCCTATGGCGGTCAGCGTAATCAGCGCGTTGACATTCGCAGAGGAGGCGGACGCAGTAAAACTCTTGAGCGTGGGTGCCTTGGCTGTGCTGGGCGCGATGATGACCGACACACTGCCCTGGGCAGCCGGCAATACACCGTTCGAAGCGCTGACGCCGAAAGTCAGTGCGCCGGCGGCGGTCGGTGTGAAGGTGGCTGTGACTGTCGCGTTGGCCGGACTGGCCGTACATAACCCGCACGACAGGGTTACACCTTGTGGCTTGGTCCAGGCGTAGGAAATGGTTGTGGCAGGCTTGTTCGGGTCTGAGGCCATCACCGAGATCGTCACGCTGGTCATTCTGCCGTACATGACGGTCGATGGATTCGCCTTCACGGAGTAGATGCTGGGAGGCTTGGGCGTGGGCGTCAAATCGACGGTGCGAACCGGAGCCGGGCTGCCCACCGCCAGTGCAGTCGGGCACAGACTCAATCGGAAAATGGGGTCCATCATCGGCAGCGCCCAGGGCGGCGGGTTAAGCTGGCCAACCAGCGGCGGCGCCGTTCCTGCGGTGGGCGTCGTCAGCGGCCCCGAGCCGCAGTACAGAAAGGGGAAGTCCTGAAAGTTGGACGAAACAATCGCGTCTCCAACGACCAGGTTTTCCGGGAAGATGAATTCAAAGTTGGGCGCGTGGTACTGCCCGGCGATCAGACCGTTGGCGTAAGTCTGGGGCGCGCTGGGCATCCGGCAGGGTAGATTCGGGTCAGCGCACAGGGTCCGCGATACCACGCGAAATTCCCTCACCGGCGGCAAAAAAGCCCCGGCGTTCGGCTTGAACCGAAAGCGCCCCACCACCGGCGGTCCGAAGGGACTGGCAATGCCAATCAGGCGCTCGCTCAGGTTGCCCGTAACCGGATGGACATCGACAGCGTAGATGTCAATCAGATTCGTCGGGTCGGTGGTGAACCCTTCGATCTTGACACGCGATGTGGATTCCTGCGGCAGGTTCGCCACTGGCAGCGCCGCAGTGCCCTGCAACTCCATTTCAATCGTGGCGTAAGCCGGCATGATGCCCGGGCTGGTGAAGATGCCTACATGATCAACAATGGTGTGCGCCGAGATGTAGGGGCCGCGCGAGTCGAACTTCAGGGTGCCCAGAAAGTCGATGAAATCACCGACTTCGAACGGCGCTTGTTGCGTCGCGTCAGGCGGGCAACTCAGGCTGGCGCTCGGTGTGCAGGAATTTCTCGGCGGCGGCGGCATCATGAAGCTGGTGCAGAACTGGCCGGCTGGCGGCATCGCAAAAGCGGGAAACGGAATTGCCAGAGGCGCACAGTCGGGCGCACGCGGCCGGTTTGCTTGCGGGCACAGCGGATCGTCGGCATCAGCAAATGGATCGCTGCGCGGAATGCACATCGGAAATCCGGTGACGGCGTGCACGGTCGGGCTTTCTGCATCGACCGAAAATCTCGCGTCGAACGTGGGTTCAATCAAAGCCGCGCCGCTGCCCGGACCTCCATGCGGCAAGCCGAAGCGCCCAAGTGCGTCATTGATTTTGACCCGCGCAACACTGGAGTTCGCGCCCGCGCTGGCAATTTGCAATTCGCCGTTGTTGTAATCAATGCTGGTGATCGTGCCCTGCCCGATGTTGAGGTTCTGCTGCGATATGAAGATCAGTCCGGCGATGTACATGCCGTTGACCACATTGCCCTGCACATGCGCTTCGTAAGAGGGCAAAGCACCATTGCTGTAGACGCTCGCGAGTGGCATCGTGACCGCATCTTTCAATGCCAGTCCGGTCTGTGTCGGGATGCCGTTCGCGCCTACTGGCAAGCCGATATCGCGCGGCGCCAGAGCGAACAGTTCCTGCCAGGTCAGCGTAGCCGCCGGCATCTGCAGTACGGTATTGCAGGGAACGATGACGGCAACGTCGTTGACCCGCAGCACGCCGCCGGCCAGCCGCGGATCGCTCGGCTGACAAATCGCACCCGTGCTGTCAAGCGTGGCTTCCTGCACGAAACCGGTGATGTCGAATTGGGGCGAGGTCGGCGCTGGTGCGACCTGCGCTGCTGGCGCAAACACACCCAGTCCTGCTGCACCCTGATTGGCCGCAAGAGCATTGACAGCGCAAAGCAGCGCCGTGCTGATCAGCCACGGGCGAATCTGGCAGATTGCCGGAACTCGACGATGGGCTGGGCTAGACTTCATTGGCGGACCGATCCCCTGGGTTGATGCACCGATCTGAGTCGTCGCAGACACGCTTGTGTGTGTGCGCGATTTCGATCTTCTCACCAGGCAACAGCAGTAAGCGTGCCAGGGTCCGAAGAATTTGGGTCATATCCCCAAGTTGCGGGGCAAATCGCCAACTGACGGCCCTTTCTGGCACAAGAATCGGGGGGTAATCTGACTGCAACACCCACTTCTGGTTCTCCAGTTTTGGGGAATTTGCGTCAGCTGCTGCACGCAAGAAGCGGCTTCGAAACGCGTTGTGCAGCGCGGCCAGTCAGCCCGTCTTCAGTGTGCCACCCCCTCCAATGGGCATATTGCTGTATTCACATGCGCGCAAGCCCGCGTAACACTTGGCACTGTGGATTCGGCAAGGCTTCCATGGTCACGGCAAGTGTCCTGACCCATACCCTTGATGCACTGGAGATAGCATGCGTTTAAACATCACCCAACTGCCGCTCGTCGTCGGATTGTGTTCCCCGGCGCTGGCCCTGGCAGTAACCACCGCACTGGGAATGGGCGGTGCTGGCAACAGTCTTGTCGTCCAAGCCGACGGGAAACCTCTTGTGGCCGGCTATGCACTGTCGGGCACAAGCCTGAACCAGATCTACTCGGTTGCACTGCTGCGCTACAACAGCGACGGCAGCCTCGACAGCGGTTTCGGCACAGGTGGCGTGGTGACATCTTCAGGCGGTCCTGGAATCAGCGTCGCCATGCAGGCTGATGGAAAAATTCTACTGGCAAGCGCAAGCCGCTTGATACGCTACAACACAGACGGCAGCGCGGACACGAGCTTTGGTACCGGCGGCTCTGTTGCGGTCAATGCCGGGGCTGTCAATGGCGTTGTCGTTCAGGCCGACGGCAAGATCCTGTTGACGGCCGGTAGCGCCTTGTTGCGCTACAACACGGATGGCACGCCCGATCTAATCTTTGGCATCAACGGCGTTGCAAGTACCAGTGGTACAGCTTACGGTATCGCAGTCCAGCTGGACGGCAGGATTCTGGTAGCCGGCAATGTCGGCCTGCTGCGCTTTAATGGTGACGGCAGTTCCGACTTGAGCTTCGGCGTCTCGGGCAGAGTCGCCACCACCATAGGCGTCAACCCGGTCGACGGCAGCAGCATCGTGATCCAAAGCCATACGGTCGCCCTTGAAACCGGTGGCAGAATTTTGATCTCAGGCTATGTTCCCGCCGGTCGAGGAACTTACGACAGTGCTTTCGCGCTCTACAACAGCGACGGAAGTCTGGCTACCAGCTTCGGTACCGCTGGTGTGGTGACAAACCCCGGCTTGATTCCGATTCAAGCCTACCGCCTGGCGAACGATGTGACAGTTCAAGCGGACGGCAAGTTTCTGGCGGCCACGGGCATTGCCCCCTTCAGACTGGGCAGCCTGCCCGGCCCGGGCGGCCTGATGCGCTACAACGCCGATGGGACCGTGGATACCAGTTTTGGTACGGCCGGCGCAGCGGCAAACAATGCGTTTACCGGCCAGGCCATCAGCGTTCTGGCCGACGGAAGAGTGCTGGCAGCGGGGTCCATCGACAATGGCAGCAACACCGCCATTGCGCTCCTGCGTTACGGCAGCAACGGGATTCTGGACAGCAGCTTCGGTGCTGCCAGTGCAGCATCCTCGGTCCCTGGAATACCGGCCATTGGCAGCCCTGTTGCCGGCAATGCACAGGCCACAGTCAACTTCAGCCCGCCTGTCGATGTCGGCGGCAGTGCCATCACCAACTATCTGGTCACATCAAGTCCGGGCGGCAACGCGGCAATCGGAGCGACAAGTCCAATCACTGTCACCGGTCTGAGCAACGGAACCAGCTACACATTTTCTGTTGCCGCCGCCAACGCAGCCGGATTTGGCGCAGCCTCGCCGACCTCGGCGGCGGTGACGCCTCTTGGAAATTTGCTGGCACCGAACCTGAATCTTGCGACCGGCTGGAATCTGCTCGGCAACGGCCTGGAGGCACCCATTCCGGTTGCAACAACATTCAGCGATCCGACCAAAGTCGCGACTGTCTGGAAGTGGGTCACAGCGGGGTCAACCTTCGGCGTCACCTATCCCACATGGGCCTTTTACGCGCCAGCACAGAGTGACGGCGGGCGGGCTTTTGCTTCAGGTCAGGGCTACGAGTTCCTGAACACCATCAATGCGGGCGAAGGTTTCTGGGTCAATGCCATGACAAGTTTCACCACAGCCTTAACTCCAGCCGTAGCTCTGCAGTCGCACAGTTTCAGACCGGCAAGCACTGCGACTGTCGGCGGAACGCACGCTTTGCCGCATGGCTGGAGTCTGATCTCGACGGGAGACAGCCCGACACCTGCGCAGCTGGACGAGGCCATCGCATCCCAGTTGCCTACGCCGCCTGCACCCGGTCAGATCGCTGCACTTGCCACCAACCTCACCAGCTTGTGGTCCTGGGATACTGCCAAGCAGAAATGGTATTTTTGGGCGCCCAGCCTGGTCAATAGCAACGGCCTGACAAGCTATCTCAACAGCAACGGATTTCTTGACTTCGCCACCATTCCGGCGGCACCAGTGGGCACCATTTCGCCGACAACGGGAATCTGGGTAAACCTGCCGTAGGCCTTGTCAAGGAGTGTTCAATTGGCAACAATATTTGCTCTACCTCCCGGCGTTGGGCTAATCACCGGTGGGGCGGGAAATGATACTTTCATTGGTGGTCAAGGCGTCACCATCGATGGTGGTGCCGGAATTGACACCGTAATCTATTCGGCCAACCACGCCAGTTACCTGGTCACGCCCACCGCAACCGGCTATAGCACAGCTGGCTTTGGTCACACGGAAACGCTTATCAACATTGAACGCCTGCACTTCTCCGATACAACCCTTGCGCTTGACATGAACGCGAGTCAGTCCGGAGGCGAAGCTGCACTGCTCATCGGTGCCGTCTTGGGAAATTCGTCATTGCAAAACAGGTCGCTGGTAGGGCAATTGCTGCAATTTTTTGATGCCGGCAAGACCCTGCACGATGCCGCAACGGTTCTGGTCAACGCCGGCATCATGGATCAGCTCGCTGGCGGATCAAGCACAAGCGCGTACGTCAACCTGATCTACCACGCGGTCACGGGACTGACTGCAACGCCAGACATGAACTCGCAACTTGCAGCCTATATCGACACCGGCGTTCTCACCAGGATCGATTTCTTGACTGTTGCCGCCGAACTTCC